>Ga0180732_1001012_pt1 | contig 19098 bp, 21 predicted proteins | sample KR11_01MetaG_FD_148674 | JGI IMG/M metagenome (GOLD analysis project Ga0180732, IMG submission 148674) | Groundwater microbial communities from the Olkiluoto Island deep subsurface site, Finland - KR11_0.1 MetaG | ecosystem: Environmental > Aquatic > Deep subsurface > Groundwater | place...
GGACAAGAAACTTGAGGGAATCGGCTTTGTCGCGGACAAACTCAAAAAACGTTATCAGATAATCAAGGGAAGACGGAAGAAGGCTGTCTCAATAAGGCACGGGAAGGCTTTTGAGGGCATGGGCAAAGTCCTTGAATACGCCGTGCACACCATAATGAAAGAACTCGCCGGCGAAAATTTCGCCATTCCCTGCGTGATAACCGACGTAACCGTCGGCAAATCGTCACGCGGGAAAAGAGAAGCCCTTTCATTTGACCTCTCAATGTACGGCGACCCTATTTTCATGCGCGACATACGCTGCCCTTTCAGCACCCATCAGAAAAATAAAATGCAATGGTACAAAGTGGGCAAAGATGTTGCCGACAACATTGCCCCGCGGCTTGCTCTGCCCAGAAATGACACAGCCCTAAAAAAAATTCTTGAAATTCGCACCAGCCCCGAAAAAACGATAGAATACGCTAAAAATAATTCCTGCAGAATACCGGATTTTTCAAAAGAATTCATGAACCTGCTGAATTCATACGAGGCTTCGCGCCTGCGGGGCATACACCGGGATTTCGACGAAACCCAGGCGCACACGGAAAAAGAATGGCCCGAAACTTACGATATGCTGGATGCTTTCGCACTGCCTGAATGCACGCGTCTCGCCCTGCTTTTGCCCAACGACAACATCCTGCGGCCTACCAATATCCAGAATCTCGTCAGAGTCCTTATGTTCAAAGGCTGGCATCCCAAGCACATAGCGGGCCTCGTCACATCCAAATACGAGAGGGAACAATACAACTGGACGGAAAATTGGGAAAAATATGACGCCGCATCCCGGGCCAATTTTTATGTGCGGATCTTCTCCGATCTCATACTGACGGGAATTGACGGAGAGATAGACCTCAACTGTGTGTCAGCCAAAGAAATGGATTTCTGCCTGAAAGAATGGTGCGGGTGGAATTTGAGTGACTTTAAGTTAAAAGGAGAAAACAAGTGAAAAACATTTTTGTGATTTGTGTTTCATTGCTGATGATCGCGGGCTGCGCGCCTGTGAAAGTAGGGCGCATGGATTCCGCCGCGGAAGTGGATCTTTCCGGGTACTGGAATGACACCGATTCGCGACTCGTGGCGGAAGAAGCCATAAGAGACTGCCTCGGCCGGAGCTGGCTGCCGGACTTCAGCTCCAGCGCGGGAAAAAAACCCAGAGTGATCGTCGGCACTGTCAAAAACATGTCGAGCGAACATATCGCCACAGACACTTTCGTGAAAGACATGGAAAGAGAGCTCATCAATTCCGGCAAAGTGACCTTTGTCGCCGGAGGCGCCGCGAGAGAGGAAATAAGACAGGAAAGAGCCGAACAGCAGAAATTCTCCGGAGACGCCAAAGCGTTCTTCAAGGAAAAAGCAGCGGACTTCATGCTCCAGGGCGGCATAAACAGCATACTGGACAGCGCCGGAAAGACAACACTGCGCTATTATCAGATCGAGCTGGAACTCATTGACATGGAAAGCAACGAAAAGGTCTGGATAGGACAGAAGAAAATCAAAAAGCTCGTCAAGCGTTCCAAGTTCGGCCTTTAACCGTTGAAAACCAGGCTCAAATTATATCTGGCTACGGCGGCGCTGTCTGTCCTTTACGGATGCGCCGGAAAGAATTTTTACGCTAAGATAAACGCCGAATCCGCCGGAGGGCGCTATGAATCCGCCCTTAAGGATATAGAGACAAACCGTAAGGAATATTATCCTTCCAAGGACACCCTTCTCTATTTTCTGGACTCGGGCATGCTCTCGCACCTCGCCGGAAAATACAAAGAGAGCAACGCGGCCTTCGAAAAGGCCAAAATGCTTGCGGAACAGCTCTACACAAAAAGCCTCACTGCCGAGGGCGCTTCTCTTCTGATAAACGATTCCCAGAAAGCTTATGACGGAGAAGATTATGAGATAGCCATGATCTATCTGATCAAAGCCCTTAATTACGCCGCAATGGGCGAGGAAAACAGCGCCATGGTTGAGATAAGGCAGCTCGATCATTTCTTCAAAACTATCAGCGTGAACGGCGGCTCGGCGGGGGATGAGGAAATAAGGCCCGGTGCCTTATATTTTTCAGCCATCGTCAGGGAATCAGCCGGAGACAGCAATGGCGCCCTCATAGATTATAAAAACGCCATTGCGGCTTTTGAGAAAAAAGGCGCAAAACCGCCGAGAGGCCTCATCACGGGCTGTTATGCGGCCGCGGTCAATATGGGCTTCCAGGACGACGCCCAAAGGATTAAAGAGAAATACTCTCTTGAACAGAACGAAATCAGCCCTGCATCCAGAGAGGAAATAATCGTTGTCCATATCAACGGCCCCGCCCCGGTGAAAACAGGCCGCAAAATAGAAGTCTCTTTCGGAGAAGGATGGGCTCACGCGGAAAGCATAAAAACAAGCGGCGATGACCAAAAGAAATTCGCGGCGGCAAACTCGGCGGCTAGAGGATTCGCCTCAAAAAAAACTTTCAGCGTATCCTTCCCCGAATACACACAGCCCCCTTACAGCTGCGCTTACTTAAATATTGAAATCGAAGGAAAAAAATTTAAAACGGAAAAAACATCCGATATAACTTCCGCCGCCGTCAAGAGCCTGAAAGACCGTATAAACCGCATACGCGCTAAATCCATCGCGAGAGCCTGGATAAAACACGTGCTCGCCAGAGAAGCCGAAAAATCCGCCGAAAAAAGCAGGGGGAAGACCATGGGCATGCTCGTCGGCGGCGGACTGAGAGCTCTTTCCGCCGCGACAGAACAGGCGGATATCAGATCCTGGCGGACATTAGGCTCGGAGATCGCCATTTGCCGTATCCCCGCCGAAGAAGGCACTCACAATCTGCGGCTGAATATGAAAACCAAGTTCGGAGCCGATATCGGCGAAAAGATCCTGGGCGGGGTGCAGGTTAAAAAGAACAAAAAAACTTTTCTCACCGTCCGCACTTTTATTTAACCAAACGAAACAATCCGGCAGATGGTATCCGGAGCGGGCCATATGAGCGAGGGGTTTTGCCCCGTGTCCCGAGCGAATTGGCAGCGAACCGCATACGTGAGCGGCCGTCTACGGATATCTCTGCCGGTATTGGATATTATTGGATTGAGATTCCGAGTTCGTCGGCGACGGCCATGAAAAAATCATCCAGATCGTCGCTGACATCCAAAGACAACCGTTCCGCTTTTATGTTCACGGGGCCTTTGTTCACAAGGACTATTTTACCGTACGCGGAATCGGGAATTGCCGCCGCGGGATAGACTTCCAGAGAAGAACCTATTATGATGAACAAGTCGCTTTCGCAGGCGAGTTTTACTGATTCTCCGAGGCGCTTTACACCTTCGCCGTAAAAAACGATATCCGGTTTTATCACCACGCCGCAGCCGCATCGCGGCACTTCCGCGCTCAATATTTTCGGTTCCATCTCGGAATAACTGTATTCTCTCGCGCAGGACATGCAGCGGCTCGTCCAGAAACTGCCGTGGAGTTCGACAACATTGACCGACCCCGCTTTCTGATGCAGGGCGTCTATGTTCTGCGTTATTATCCCCTTGAGTTTTCCCGTTTTCTCCAGCTCCGAGAAAAAATGATGGGTGAAAGTCGGATTTATTTTTTTAAATTGCTGTATGAAATCCCTCGCAAAATCGTAAAAATATCCGGGCTCTTTCAAAAACTCGTCTATATCAAATAATTTCTGCGGGTCGTATTTACCCGAATTGTACAAACCTTTGGCGCCCCTGAAATCGGCCAGGCCCGCGTTCGTTGAACATCCCGCCCCGCTTAGCGCCGCTGCCGAGCGCGACACTTCCAAAAGACGGGCGAAGCCGGCGGCGGATTCTTTTCTTATCGGCACAGATCTATTTAGCGGCCTGGCGTATTTTGTTCACGGATTCCCTGTTCATATCCGAGACAAGTTTCTGTATTTTTTTGATATCCATGTCCGCGGGCAAGTCCAAACCCGGCAAAGTCGAGGACATCTCCTTCAGCAGTTTTTCTATCTCTCCGGGATCAACGCCTTTCAGTACTTTTGCCATCTGTGACAGGTCTATATCGTTAATATCCAGTCCGCCGGGGATACTCCCCTGAACTTCAGGCAGGGATTGCCGCGCTATTTTTGCCAAAGCGATCATCTTTGTCAGCTCCGCGACCTTCTCTGTTTTCATGAAAATATTTTTTTTGGATGCGGCCTTATACATCCGAGATTTACTGAATATATCAGGCGTGGCGGATCCTGTCAGAGAGATGAACACGTCCACTGACCACATAAGGGCAAGGGACAGGATCGCGGCTTTCAGAAAACCTATGGCGGCGCCGAGGGCCCTGTTAGCAAAACGCAGCGCGGCCTTTTTCAAAAAACGGGATTCTACAAATTTTCCGATGAGGACTATAACGAAATAGAGAATGAACCACAGCACAACACGCCCGGCGGACTGGATCAGCACATAATTGCCGAGATCGTGTTTAAAGGCCGGCAGGAGCAAGGCGGTCAGGGGCGCGGAAAAGAAAAAAGCCGCCGCGAAGGCCAGCAGACTGAATATCTCACGAAGAGCCCCTTTGAAAAAGCCCCACGCGAAAAACATCAGCGCTAAGATAATGATCAGAGTGTCAGCGTTCATCGTTTTAGTATACAAAACGGATGCTCCCGCGGACAATAGCGCCATAGAGGGAACAGCTCTATGGCAAATTCAGATAATTTTATGTAGAATATGAAGGTGGTTGTATTGGCGAAACCTGTTTTTATAAGGAGGGGCTCATGAATCACACTGAAGTCATCACGGTAAAAAATCTTGGGGAAAAAACCGAATACCTTTTAAAATTCTGCCTCTCCTCGATATGCGCCATTCTCTCATCCGACGGAGGCTCCATTATGCTCGTGGATGATGACGGAAAAAATCTCACCGTCGCGGCGGCCGCCGGAAGCAACAAGCACGACGCCATCGGAAAAAAAGTCGTCGTCGGCGAAAGAGTCAGCGGGAAAGCCGCGAAAACAATGGCCTCCGTCCTTATCAAAGGCGAGGTGGACGTGAATTCCGACAAACATTTCCGCGGCATGAAAAAATACGAAAATATCAGTTCCGGCATGAGCGTGCCCTTTATAAAAAACGGCAAAGCCCGCGGAGTGATAAACATCAAAAGAACGGAACAAACTGAGTCCCTGACTCAGGAAAATGTTGAAACAGTGGAGATCATAGCCCGGGAACTCGCCCTCGCTCTCTAATAAGTAACTGCCTCAGATGGTATCCGAAGCGGGCCATATGAGCGAGGGGTTTGGCCCCTGCCCCGAGTGAATTGGCAGCGAAGCGCATACCTGAGCGGCCGTCTGAGGATACTTCTGAGGTGATTGTGAGTTAATGGCCGCCGAGGACGGTGTAGCCGCGCCTTCTCAGATCTTCGGCGAGATCAACCTCCATTTTTACGGCCTCCTTATATGTCATGGGATTGAGATGCTCATAGAGCGACGGCATCAGAGCTATACCGTATTTGTGCACCCATGAGCTCGATTTATAACCGCTCCTGTGATTCTTGAAACGCTCGGCAACTTTCAGCCCCGTCATACCCACATAAATGCAGGGTTTCTCAAGATCCCTGCTTCTGTTCAGATCAAAAACTTTCTCAAACTGCTTGATCTTGTTATCCAGCCTGACCACATAAACGCTGTAATGTTTCCCGGACTTAAAGAGTTTTTTTAATAATCTCATGCTTCAGCGCGCGTAGCGGCTCTTGTACACCTTGAGATCCTGAATTCCCTCAAGGCCGTATTCATCAATTTCTTCGGGCGTGGCGCCGCCCTTGCGGTTCGCCGCGGCGACAAATATGGCGAGGATCTCCTCCAAACCCTCCTCATTGAAAGCGTAAAGCTCACTCTCCTCTTTCAGCGTCGTGTAGCGTATGGAATAGTCCAGGAAATCCATCAGGCCGAATATCTGCGAGATGAGTTTTAATTTCGCCCTTGAAATCCTTTTCTTTTTGCGGACAGCCTTATAATCTTTTTCCATTTCAGGCCGAGCGCTGAAAACCTTTTGTTCCGCTTTTTGCGTGAGCACCCGTTTTTTTCTCAAGGCCTCGGAGCGCTTTTTTTCCTGCCTCAGCGTGTATTCGGCAACGCTTATCGGCACGCCGCACTTGATCGTTTCTATTATGTGCTGCTTGTCGGATTCGCTATAGCCGCTCATTGCCTTAACCTTCAGAATCCTTTCCCGCAGTTCCTGATCCCTGATATACAGATAGCCCGAAGCCAGAGCCGCGATGATAAAAAGCAGTATAAAAAAGCCGCGGGTGTTTCCCCGTCTGACGGCGACTTTGAATTTTCTTTTAATCCTCATTATTGTTTACACTCCGCCCGGCACTCTTCATTATAACCGAGTTTGACAGGAAAACGCAACCAGCCGCCAAGAAATAGTTGCAAAATAGAGTTAAAAGAATTAAAAAAAAATACGCGCCTGCAGGGATTCGAACCCCGGGCCCTCTGCTTAGAAGGCAGATGCTCTATCCGACTGAGCTACAGGCGCAGTAAAGGGTAATTTTATTTGTTTTTTATAAACAATGCAATAAGCCGTTTTCCGAACAGCTGCGGCGGGCCTTCGGGTTTGGCGACATCGGAAAGAATTTCTTTTATCTTGTCCATCTGCTTGTAACCTTCGGTTTTGAAAGCATTTTCCCTGCCCCTGAAAAAAATGGTCACCTTGACCTTGTCTCCCATAGAGAGGAATTTTTTGGCCTTGCCGACCTTCACCTCTATGTCATGGTCGTCGGTATGCGGGCGGAAACGGATTTCCTTGAGAGTGGAAACATGTTTCGGCCCTTTATTTTTTTTCGCCTTCGTATATCTGTATTTGGCGTAATCAAGTATCCTGCACACAGGCACTTCCCTGTCTGAAACCTGCATCAGGTCCAGGCCTTTGACCCTTGCCATATTCAGCGCCTTGAATGTCTCGATCAAACCCACATTGTTCCCTTTTTCATCAATGAGCTGCACTTTTGCCGCGTTGATCCGCTCGTTGATAGGCGGACCTTTTGTAAATTTTGTCACCTTGTTTTTTCCTCCTGAATTCCATCTTCCAGCATCTTCGCCGCCATCTCAAAATCTTTTCTGTCCGTCAATTTCATATTACAGCACTCGACGCTGACGATCGCGACAGGCACGCCCAGTTCTTCCATCACCGCCGCCTCGTCGGTAAACAGCCGCTTCCCTGAGAGAAGCTTTCTTATTTTATCCAACGCTCCGGGCCTGAAAGCCTGCGGCGTCTGGGCAGCAAAGAGCTTTGTCCTGTCAAGAGTTTTTTTTACAAAACCCCCGTCCGCCTCCTTCACCGTGTCATTTATCTTTTCCGCAGCCAGAGCCGCGCCGTGCCTCGATGCGGCCCTCAAGACCGATTTGATGAGCTTCTCTTTTATAAATGGTCTCGCGGCGTCGTGAACGAGCACCGTCCGCGTGTCTTTTTCCATGAACCCAAGAGCGTTAAAGAGCGAATCCTGGCGCCTGGCGCCGCCGGCGATGATTTTCAATTTCGGGTTTTCAATCCCGATCTTCCTCACCCATGAGGCCGGAACGGCCAGAAGCACCCTGTCTATCTCAGCGCTTGCCAGAAGCGCGTCAAGGCTGTGCCTGTAAAGCTCTTTTCCGGCGATCTTCACAAATTGCTTGGGAGAGGCAAAACCCGCGCGGGAGCCTTCGCCCGAGGCCAGGAGCACCGCGCAGGATGGTCTGTAATCACTCCCTGTCATTATCAAGCTTCGCGAATATCATTCTTCCGGCGTCCGTCTGCAGAAAACTCACAACGATAATTTTTTTCTTCTGACCTATGAAACGCCTCGCGTTATCAACGACTATCATCGTACCGTCGTCAAGATAGCCCACTGCCTGGCGCGATTCTTTCCCCTCTTTGAGAAGGAATATATCCAGGGCCTCTCCGGGAAGAACAACAGGTTTGAGCGATTTAGCCAGAAGATTCACATTCAAAACGCCTATCCCCCGGATCTCGGCGACCTTCGCGAGATTGGTGTCGGATGTCATGAGTTTTGACCCCAGGTCGGAGGTGCATTTGAGCAATTTCTCGTCGGTGGAAGCCAGATCCTTATAATCTTTCTCATATATCTTCACCCTCACGCCGGAGTCTTCCTTTTCCAGGAAAGTGATGGTCTGGAGACCGCGTTTTCCGCGCGTCCTTTTGGAATCTTCCGAGGAATCGGCGAGCGTCTGAAGCTCGCTGATGACGAAACGCGGTATCACCGCCATGCGGCTCATGAATCCGGCTTTGGCTATGTCGGCTATTCTGCCGTCGATAAGGATGCAGGAATCAACTATTATGCTCTCGGGTATCATCCTCTTGGATGTGAAAGAAATGCTCTTATCCAGAAGATACATCTCTCCTTTTTTCTTCACGGCGATGAGCATCCCGGTGTAAGCGGCCGTTAATTTGATAAGGAGCGCATACTGCTCCCAGACGACTATCACCTTGTCGCTGAAAGTCACGAGCACAATATAATCTACGGCTTTCACCGCGATAAGACCCAGGACTATACCCATTCCGGCGGCGATGATGTCGTCAAGGGGGGCCTTTTCCAGCACCCACTCAATGAAAATGACCAGCACGGCGGCCCCGGTGCCGATAAGAATACCCTTAGGGCCGGCCGAAATACTGAAATAACCGATGATGGGACCCAGAATAATAATAAAGGTCCTCGCAAACCACATAAACATAATAAACCTCCAATTGCCCTGCCGCGCCCGCGGAGGGAAATCCCGTTACAAACGGGACACAGGCCATATCAGTTTTTAGCCAGGAGTTCTCCGAGCTGCCTGATATGGCCGACTTCAATCACTTTTATTTTTTTTCCGCGGTAAACCGCGCCGCCTGACGGAACAGCCATGGTCTTAAAACCCAGATTTTCCGCTTTTTTTATTCTTTCCTCCAGCCTTGAAACGCCGCGCACCTCGCCGCCGAGGCCTATCTCTCCGGTGAAAACGAGGTCTTTCGGCATGAGTTTTTTCCTGTACGATGATACGATAGCCGCGGCCGCGGCCAGATCGCTTCCGGGTTCGCTTATGCGGATGCCTCCGGCGACATTCAGAAAAACATCGCAGGTTGAAAGTTTCAAACCCAGATATCTCTCAAGTATGGCTATGATCAGATAAGCCCTGTTGAGTTCCAGCCCCGTCACCTGACGGCGCGGATACTGAAAAGAAGATATATTGATGAGCGCCTGTATCTCGGCGATAAACGGCGAACTGCCCTGATAAGAGCAAACAGCCGCCGAACCCGGAGCGTTGCAGCGGCCCGACAGGAAAAAAGCCGACGGATCCTCAACGGTTTCAAGCCCCCTGCCCGTCATGTGAAAAACGGCCAGCTCATTGGTGTTGCCGAAACGGTTTTTCGTTGAATACAGGAGCCTGTATCCGTGCACGGGGCTTTCCTCAAGATAAAACACCCCGTCCACCATGTGCTCTATTATTTTCGGACCCTGCAAAATACCCTCTTTTGTTATGTGCCCTGAAAGAATGAAAGCGGTGTTGGTGGTTTTGGCGTATTCCACTATCAGCGATGTCACCTCTTTGATCGCCGAGGGCGAGGCGGCCGCCGACGTGGAATTTTTAAATGCCTGCACGGAATCAAGTATGACAATATCCGGTTTGAGACGCGAGGCCTCATGCATTGCTTCGCCTATGTCCCTTGTGGCGAGAAGTTTCACATCACCGCCTTTCGCGATCCTTTCAGACCTGATCTTTATCTGCGCGAGCGATTCCTCTCCCGTTATGTAAAGCACTTTTTTGACCGCGGCCGCCGTCTGAAGCAACAGCGTGGATTTTCCTATGCCCGGAGCTCCCGCCAGAAGAAGCACGGAGCCTTTGACGATTCCCCCGCCGAGCACGCGGTCTATTTCTTTTATTCCGGAGCTTATTCTTTCTTCTTTCGACGAGGCCACTTCGGATATTTTCATTGAAGGCCTGTAATCAGATCTTTTCCCGGAGTCTTTAACCGCGTCATCCGCTATTTCCGAGAATGTGTCCCATTCTCCGCAATAAGGGCATTTGCCCTGACGGCCGGGCGATTGAAAACCGCATTCTTTACAGACAAACATATAATGGGTCTACGGATATCTCTGAGGCGCGTGCCTTATGGCCAAACTCCGGCAAGCGTTTCTTCATTTCGCGCCGGTGGCGGCCAGCGACCCCAATCCGAAAAGATAGGGCAGATCTTCGTCGTAATAGATCAGATTCAGGCCCACCTGAAAATTAGAGCTTTCCATAGCGTCGGAGACGCCGGCGTTTACATAAAGCCAGTTCGTGAACCTGATCCTGGCGTTGACATCAACCCAGGGTGTTGTTTCGCCGTTTACCTTTCTGTCAAAACGGTAGGCTTTGGATTCAAGAGACAGTGATTTGAAAGGCTCAACGGATATCCCCACACCGCCCGCGGATTTAATGAGGCCGCCGAAAATCGTCACAGGCCCGAAAACTCTGCCGAGATAAGCGTCGGCGGACACGATTTTCTCACCTGTGCTTTCAGAAACATCATATGATGAACCGTCCTTCTCCTTTATATTGGACACGCCGAGATAATAAAATTTGTTCGCCCGGGGCACGATTTTCACGCCCAGGTCGCTGCGGTATTTATTGTCTCCCGTGTTATGCCGGAGCTGATAATTCCAGTAGGTTTTGAAATCCGTTATTCTGCCAAGGGCTTTCTCGGCGGAACTCGCGGCTTTCTTCAGGCTGGACACGGTTTGCCGCACGTCGCCGGCGACTTCCTTATCCGATACCAGGGCGTCAAAGGCGCCCTCGGAATCATTGAGCTTCACCATGAGTTTGTCTATGCCTTCAAAAGCCTCTGTCGCCGAATCAACAAGATCCGGGAATTTCTCAAGAGCCTCCCTCAGGTCTTTGCCTTTACCGTCAAGGCTGTCTGTGAATTTTCTTATATTCTTCACGGATTTCTTTATATCCTGAACGATGTCCTTGATATCATTCTCGTCTTCTATCCCGACATCTATTTTACGCGTAATGTTTCTCACATTATCCAGGATATCCCTGAGCGTTTTGCCGACAGGGTCATCGCCTTCTTCGGGGTTGAGCGATTCCAGCAGTTCCTCTATGCTGACCGATGAGATCCCTTTGATGGTTTCGCCCGATTTGATGCGCGGAGCAGCAGGGTCGCCGGCGCTCAACTGAAGATATTTTGTCCCTATAACACCGGTGGAAACGACTCGCACCTTGCAGCCGTGACGCACGGGATATTTGCTGTCTATGCGCACTGTGACTTTCGCCTTGCCTTCTTCGGTTATTTCAAAATCAACGACTCTGCCGACCTGAACACCGGCTATCCGCACCGGAGAATCGTCGCTGAGTCCGGAAATATCGTTAAACACGATGTTAAAGTTATAGCCCGGCCGTAGCTGCACTTTTCCGAGCACTATGATGACAGAGGCCGTTACAGCCATCCCGACGGCGACAAACATCCCGACTCTCACGCTATTTTTCATATAATCCCCCGCTTATCATTCTATATTCCCCGCGTTGATAAAGTTTCTCAGGCTTTCCAGCTTCGTGTTTTTAATTTCGCCTACCGTGCCTATTTCCTGTATCAAACCGTCATGAAGAAAAGCTATTCTGTGAGACACCTTAAAGGCCGAATGCATATCATGCGTGACCACCACGGAGCTTATCTTCGTCTGCTTATTCAAATCCAGTATTAAATCGTTTATTGATTCGGCCAGAAGCGGGTCAAGGCCCGTCGTGGGTTCGTCATACAAAAGATATTTCGGCGAAGTGGCGAGAGCCCGCGCCAGCGCGACGCGTTTTTTCATGCCCCCCGAGAGAGACGACACGCTCAAAAGTTCATTACCCTGCATGCTCACCATAGCGAGCACCTCGGTAACCCTTCTTTTTATGGCTATTTCGTTCATTGATGTCAGATGCCTTAATCCAAAGGCCACGTTCTCATAAACATTCAGGCTGTCAAAAAGCGCGGCGCTCTGAAAAAGCATTCCGAATTTTGACTGGATTTTAAGAAGTTCCGCGTCATTCAACTTTGAAATATCCACGCCGTCTATGATTATGCTTCCCCCATCCGGCTTGAAAATTCCCAGCACATGTTTGAAGAGAACCGATTTTCCCTGGCCGGAGCCGCCGATCACCGTCAGCACCTCACCGTCGTGAATATCCAGGTTCAGACCTTTCAGCACCTCTTTGCCGTTGAAGCTCTTGCTGAGATCGCGTATTTCTATACCCATCAGCCTATCCCCATGCTTATGAGCAGCGACGACATAAAAAAATCAGTTGTCAGTATCAGCACCATCGCCGTGACGACAGCCTTTGTCGTGGCTTTGCCCACACCTTCCGCGCCGCCTTCCGTGACCAGGCCGTTATAACATGAGATCGACGCGATGATCAGGGCAAAAACAAGCGTTTTCAGCAATCCGTGAAAAAGATCCGACAAGCCCATCTGTTTTATTTCTTCCCAGTATTTTGAAAAAGGAATGCTGAGTTTGTACAAGCTCACGATAAGGCCGCCGAAAATACCGGCGCAGTTCGAGAAAACGACAAGGAAAGGAAGCACTACCATAAAAGCTATGAAGCGCGGCACGCAGATATATTCCACGGGTTCAGTTCCGAGGGTATAGAGAGCGTCTATCTGTTCAGTCACCTTCATGGTACCGATTTCGGCCGTCATAGCCGCTCCGGCGCGGCCGGTCACGACAATTGAGGTCAGCACAGGGCCGAGTTCCAGAACCATGGAATATCCCACCGCCAGGCCCACATAAATGGGCTCATTAAAAACGGAACGGAAGGTCTCACCCGTCTGGAGCGCCAGCACCATTCCCGTAAAAAATCCGCACAGAATAGCCAGAGACACGGAATTGACGCCTATAAAAAGCATCTGATCAATTGTATTTTTCCAGTTAATATGACCGCGGATGATGGCATGAAGCGTTTTATAAAAAAGCTCAGAGGCTTCCCCTATCTCGCCGAAGGTTTTCTCCATATATTTGTTCATTATAAGTTCGTATACACACGCGGCACACGGGATGAGATACCGCAGCATATCTCATAATTGATGGTGCCCGCCAGATCCGCTATTTGCGAGGCGCTGATCTCTTCTTTGCCCTGCCCGCCCATGAACACAGCCTCATCGCCGATGCCCACTGAAGGCAGATCCGTGACATCTATCATCGTCATATCCATGCAGACGCGTCCGGCTATCGGGAAGCGCCTTCCGCGGATCAGCACCTCGCCGCCTTTGGAAAGTTCGCGCCTGATGCCGTCGGCGTAACCGGCGGGGAGCGTCGCGATAACGGAATCCCTGCGAGCCTTCCAGTCGCCGCCGTAGGATACCCTTTCGCCGCGCTTTATCTTCCTTATGTAAACGATCCTGCTCAAAAAACTCATAACAGGCAAAACGCCGCTGTACGAAGGAAAAGGCTTGAGGCCGTAAAGCCCCAGGCCCGGCCTGAAATGGGTGAAGGTGTTGCGCATAAAAGTCTGGGCCGCGGTGTTGGACGCATGCAGTACCTTCGGAGAAATGCCGGACGCCTTGAGTTTTTTTATCAGCTCCCTGAAATTTTCCGCCTGAGTCAGAGTCAACTTCCTGTCCGTGTCAGCGCAGGGAAAATGCGTGTATATGCCCTCAATTTTTAAATTCTTCATTTTTGAGAGTTTGACAATATTGTCATAAGCGCCCCTGTATCCGAAACCTATCCTGTTCATTCCCGTATCCACTTTGATGTGAGAAGGATAAGGGGAACGCGCCATCTGCGAAAGGGCCCTGCCCGAATCAAGGGAAGCTATTGTCGGCGTGAGGCGGTATTTCAGCACTTCTTTAAAATTGGCGAAAGGATAAATACTGCCGCCTATGAGAATAGAGCCTTTTATACCCGCTTTTCTCAGCTCAATACCCTCTTCAATGAGCGCGACGGCGAATATTTTCACGCCCTCCGACTCAAGGGCCCGCGATACCTCGACGGCGCCGTGGCCGTAAGCTCCTGCTTTCACCACCGCTATCACCGGTTTTTTACGGGAAATGCGGCGGTAATTTGTTTTGAGCCTATCCAGATCTATTCTGCAGTAAGTGGGCCTAATCATACATCGGTCGTGTCTTCGCCCATCGGCCTTTCCAGTTCGGTGAACAGAGAAAATTTCTGCATGAATTTCAGCTCTATCGTGCCGGTGGAGCCGTTTCTCTGTTTTCCTATTATCACTTCCATCACAGGGTTGGGAACATTCTCGTCGAAATCATCCTGCCTGTGAAGAAAGAGCACAAGATCGGCGTCCTGCTCAATGGCTCCGGAATCCCGCAGATCCGACAGCCTCGGACGGCTGCCCTTGCCTGTGCGCTTTGTGACTTCCCTGGAAAGCTGAGAAAGGGCGATGATGGGAACACCGAGCTCTTTTGCCATGATTTTTAAGTCCCTTGATATTTTGGATATTTCGAACTGTCTGCCCTGCCTGCTGTATCTGTCATCCGCAGACATGAGCTGGAGGTAATCTATGATTATCAGAGCCAGCCCTCTTTCCGAGGCGAGTTTCCGCGCGCGGGTTTTCATCTCGAGCACCGACGGAGAAGATGCGGAATCTATAAAAACCGGATAATTCATGAGTTTGTTGACGGTGGTGTTTATCTTGTCTTCCATCTGGCTGGTGATGCACTGGTCAAGGGTCTCGTACCTGAGGCTGTTCCCTGAAATATGGGCTTCGGCGGCGAGGATCCGTCTGAAGATCTCGGATGAAGTCATCTCCAGGGAGAAAACGCACACGGCCGGCGCTTTGCTGTCTTTGTGTTTTTTGACAAGCTGCTCGGCTACATTCATGCAGATATTGATCCCCAGAGTGGTCTTGCCGACGCTCGGACGGGCGGCGATGATTATCAGCTGCCCCGGAGCCATGCCGAAGGTTTTGGTATCCAGCCGTTTGTAACCGAATTTCACTATATCGCTCTGCTGGGCGTCGCCGATGCCTCGTATAAAATCCTTACCGAGGCCGCTGAGAGTGTCAAAGTCCCTGGCGCTGGTCAGGTCCGATGTCACCTGCATTATGCTCTGCGCGGAACTGTCCATGACCTCCTTGGCGGGCCGGGCGTCCTTAAAGCACATGTTTATTATGTCGGTGCCGGACTGGATGAGCCTTCTGAGCATATACTTGTCTTTCACTATCCTCGCGTAATCAGCGGCGTGCGCGGACACCTCGACAGTTTCAACCAGATATGAAAGATATTCAATTCCGCCGATCTTTTCCAGCTCGTGCTTGCTGTCCAGAGCCGATTGAAGCGTTATCAGGTCAAGCGGTATGGAATTGGATAGCAGTTCTATGAGAGACTCATATATTATGCGGTGCCTGTCGTCGTAAAACACATCGCCTTTGAAACCTATGACGGCGCTGACGGTGTGGATGATATCCTTGTCCATCAGCAGCGCCCCGAGAACGGCTCTTTCCGCCTCTATGTCATGGGGGGGGACGTTGAATTCCGCGGAACCGGCTATGTCCTTTAAATCCGTCTTTTTTTTCGCTGCCATTTATTCGGCCGCCGTCACCCAGACTTTGACGGAAGCGCTCACCTCCGGATGAAGCCTGATCTCCACGTCATAGATCCCTATTTCCTTTATGGGCTCTTTGATGATCACCGATTTCCTGTCAATGTGTATTTTTTTCGCTGCGAGAGCTTCGGTTATCTCGGAAACGCCCAGAGAACCGAAAAGTTTTTTCTCTTCGTGCACATTCTTCGCTATATTGATCTCGGTTTTGGCTATCGCTGAGGCTATTTCTTGCGCCTTCTGGAGGAGCTTTCCTTTTTCGGCGATATAACGCGTTTTCATTTTTTCAACCTGCTGCTCGGAATGCTTCGTCGCTTTCAGAGCGAAATTCCCCGGCAGAAGATAATTTCTCGCGTAACCGTCGGAAACGGTTTTGATCTCGCCTATATCCCCCAGATTCTCAACATTTTTTGTCAGTATGACTTTCATCATCTCCTCCCTTTCTTATTGAATTTAATCCATCTTCCCATCACGCCGAGGCCCACGGCGGCCGGCCATATAAAAACAAAAGCCGCCGTCATAACGGCGCTCAGAAACCGTCCCGCCCCGAGGCGCATCAGCATTGACCATATTATCCCGCAACCCGAGACAAAAAACAAAAATACCGACACTGTCAGAAGATTTTCCGACAAATAAGCGGCAAAAAAATATTTTCCGGCCGCCGCCATTGCCAAAGCCAGAGCCAGCGCGTAAACCGACACGGGTATAGCTTTTGACGCCCTGCCGAAGGATGTTCTTTTTCCCGTCATAAAACCTATGAAGGCGAGGTTTAAAAAATAACCGGCAGTTAGCATAATGAGCGCCATTGCGGGAACAATCCTGAAAGCTTTTTCCGCCAGCTGGGAGGCCTGCGCCCCCGCCATCACTTTCGCGTTCCCGGCGAGGGAAAACAAAAATATTTTGCTTATGGCGCGGAATATCTCTGCCGTGTCGAGGAAGGAAAAGAACCATCCTCCCGCCACAAGCAGAGCAAGCGCGGCAAAAAAACCCGCGAAAAGTTTTCTGAAATAATCCTCAGGCCTTTTGAGCAGGCCCGCCGCGATACAGCCTGATGCGGCACAGGCAAAAATCAGCCCGCCCGCGGGATTCGCTGTTGCCGCCACGACGGCGATAGCGAGCGCCAGAAGCAGGAAAAAATCAGCTCTTCTGCCCTGTGCTTTGAGCGTGGCCAGCTGAACCGCCGCCGGAAAATAAAAAACGCTCATGAGTCCCCCCGCCGCAAGCAGAGCCAGCGACATAAACGCCGCCGGACGCCCTCGCGAGCCTCCCTGCGCCGGTTGGGGGGAAACTGTCCCCATATCAGACAGTGTAAGGCAGTAGCGCTATCTGACGGGCTCTTTTGATAGCCGTGGTCAGCTCTCTCTGATGACGCGCGCAGGTGCCGGTGATAACGGAAGGCAGTATGCGGGCGCTGTCACCCACAAAGTTCTGCAGGATACGCACATTTTTGTAATCTATCGCTATTCTTGTTTTACAAAATCTGCATTTTCGTTTCGGCCTTACCGTTTTTGAAAATCTTTTTTTAAATGTTTTTTTTTCCATTTTTTTCTCCTGTTATTACCTAAAAAGGCACCTCGTCTTCCGACGGGCCGCCCGGGGGCTCATCCTGTATGTTCACCGGATCAGGATCCGCGGAGGATTCTCCGCCGGCGCGCTTGGGTCCGCTGGACAGAAACTGCACGGACTGCGCCGTCACTTCAAGCTTGAATTTTTTTTCTCCCTGAGGGCTCTCCCAGCTGCTGCTGACAAGCCTGCCCTCTACGAAAACGGGGCTGCCTTTCTGCAGATACTGCTTGCAATTCTCGGCCGCTCTGCCCCAAACTGACACAGGAACAAAGGAAACCTGCTTCTTCTGTTCTCCTGAAACCTTGTCGCGGTACACTCTGTTGCAGGCGACAGTGAAGTGAACCACCGCCTGATCGTTTTTCGTAAAACGTTCCTCGGGATCCTTCGTGAGATTACCCATGATCATCACTTTGTTGAAATTAGCCATTTTCTACCTCCCGCGTTAAACGCCGTTCAATCGTCAAGCCTCAGTGTCAGGAACTTGAGAACCGGTTCGCTCCGCCTGTAAAACAGCGAGAGCTTGTTGGGGATGTCCGACACCAGCGAGGAAAACTTCACATAATAGTAAAAGCCCTCTTTGTTCTTTTTGATCTCGTAAGCAAGAGTTTTCTTGCCCCAGTTCTGTTCCGAAAGCACCGCCGTCTTCTTCTCTGACAGGATGCCCTTCACCTCTTTGAGGATCTCATCCTGCTGCTCCTGAGTAGCGTCAGGATGCACAATAAAAATTGTCTCGTAATTCACGAAACCTCCTTTTTGGCCTTAAGTCCGCCGCGAAGCGGAAAAGAAAGCTCTCTGCACAAAATATCGTTGAGTCTTTTTATATAATATCCCTCAGAATAAATCAAGCACACGCTCGTTCAGCGCGATGATCACCGGAAGAAAAACGAGCGACACGATGGACATCAGCTTGAGCAATATGTTTATGGACGGTCCGGAGGTGTCCTTGCAGGGATCACCGACTGTGTCTCCTATGACCGTGGCCTTGTGAACGTCTGAGCCCTTGCCGCCGAGGTTGCCCTCTTCAACATATTTTTTCGCGTTATCCCACGCGCCTCCGGCATTGGCCAGGAAAAGGGCCAGCGGAACGCCCGTCACAAGAGAACCCGCCAGAAACCCGCCGAGCGCTTCTGTTCCCATCAGTGCCCCGACCAGAATCGGCACGAGCACAGCGGCTATTCCCGGCACCCTCATCTGGGCCAGGGCGCCGTCTGTTGTGATGCTCACGCATCTTGCGGAATCCGGCAAAGCCTTCCCTTCCATGAGGCCCGGTATTTCCCTGAACTGCCTGCGCACTTCGTCAACAACGCTTGTAGCGGACTTGTTAACCGCCGCCGTTGTAGCCGCCGCGAAAATAAAAGTGATCATACCCCCGATAAAAAGGCCGCCCACAACTTTCGCGTCAAGGATGTTGATGATGGACATACCCGCGGCATCCTTTGCCAAACCCGCGCTCTGAGCGTATGCCGTAAAAAGAGCCAGCGCCGTAAGGGCCGCCGAACCTATGGCGAAACCTTTGCCTATGGCCGCGGTCGTGTTTCCAACAGCGTCAAGGTTTTCGGCGCGTTTTCGCACCTCAGGGCCCATATCGGCCATTTCGGCTATCCCGGCGGCGTTGTCGGCGATAGGCCCATAAGCGTCAACAGCGACCGTCATGCCTGTTATTGAGAGCATGCCTATGGCGGAAAGCGCCACACCGTATATGCCTGCGCATTTGTAAGAGACAACCGTCGCAGCCGCAATGGCAAGAATTGAAAAACCCGTTGAATACATTCCGCAGGTCAGGCCGGACAGGATGTTCATCGCCGGCCCCGACTTTGAAGCCTCGGCAATTTTCTGTACCTGTTTCCCCGAAGTGTAATATTCCGCCGTATAACCGACGATAAGGCCGGCTATGAGGCCCGCCGCGATAGCGCCGAAAGGCCCGAACTTGGCTATGGCGGTGTTGTCATACCACAGCACCGTTATCGCAAGCGCCCCCAGAACAAAAAAAACTGAGGCCGATAG
>Ga0180732_1001013_pt1 | contig 19087 bp, 15 predicted proteins | sample KR11_01MetaG_FD_148674 | JGI IMG/M metagenome (GOLD analysis project Ga0180732, IMG submission 148674) | Groundwater microbial communities from the Olkiluoto Island deep subsurface site, Finland - KR11_0.1 MetaG | ecosystem: Environmental > Aquatic > Deep subsurface > Groundwater | place...
GATGAACTTGCGCAGATCGGCTACCTTGGCCTGCTGTTCCAGCATGACCGCGATCTTCTTGCCCAGACCCTTGGCAGCCCAGCCCAAGTGAACTTCCAGCACCTGACCGATGTTCATACGCGACGGCACGCCCAGCGGGTTCAGCACGATATCGACCGGCGTACCGTCGGCCATGTGCGGCATGTCTTCCACCGGCACGATGCGCGAAACCACACCCTTGTTACCGTGACGACCGGCCATCTTGTCACCAGGCTGCAGGCGACGCTTAACAGCCACGTACACTTTGACCATTTTCTGCACGCCGGCTTGCAACTCGTCGCCTTGTGTCAGTTTTTTCTTCTTCAGCTCGAATGCGGCGTCGAATTCGACACGCTTCTGTGCCAGACCTTCTTTCATCTGCTCCATCTGAGATGCGACGGCTTCGTCTGCAACGCGGATGTCGAACCAATGATGATGCTCAACGCTGGTCAAGTATTCCTTGTTCAGCTTGGTACCCTTGGCCAGCTTCTTAGGACCGCCGTTGGCAACCTTGTTGTGCAACAGCTTTTCCAAACGCGCGAATACGTCGCCTTCAACGATACGCATCTGGTCGGCCAGATCTTTCTTGTAACGCTCCAACTGGTCGTCGATGATCTGTTGCGCGCGCTTGTCGCGTTGCAGACCTTCGCGAGTGAACACTTGCACGTCGATCACAGTACCGGTCATGCCGGCCTTCACACGCAGCGACGTATCTTTCACGTCGGATGCTTTCTCGCCGAAGATCGCGCGCAACAGTTTCTCTTCCGGCGTCAGTTGCGTCTCGCCCTTCGGTGTGACCTTACCGACCAGCACGTCGCCCACGCCCACTTCAGCACCGATGTGCACGATGCCGGACTCATCCAGACGGCCCAGTTGTGCTTCGGACAGGTTAGGAATGTCGCGCGTGATCTCTTCGGTACCCAGCTTGGTATCGCGAGCCATCACGGTCAGCTCTTCGATGTGCACGGAAGTGAAGCGGTCTTCTGCCACCACGCGCTCGGAGATCATGATCGAGTCTTCGTAGTTGTAGCCGTTCCACGGCATGAACGCGATCATCATGTTCTGGCCCAGCGCCAGTTCGCCCATGTCGGTCGAAGCACCGTCGGCCACCACGTCACCGCGGGCGATCACATCGCCCACGCGCACCAGCGGACGCTGGTTGATGTTGGTGTTCTGGTTGGAGCGGGTGTACTTGGTCAGGTTGTAGATGTCCACACCGACTTCGCCGGCTGTTGTCTCATCGTCATTGACGCGCACCACGATACGACCGGAGTCCACGTAGTCCACGCGACCACCGCGCCATGCTTGCACGGCAGTACCGGAGTCGACCGCAACAGTGCGCTCGATGCCGGTACCGACCAGCGCCTTCTCTGCGCGCAGCACAGGCACCGCCTGACGTTGCATGTTGGCACCCATCAAAGCACGGTTCGCGTCGTCGTGTTCCAGGAACGGGATCAGCGAAGCCGCAACGGACACCACCTGCGCCGGTGCCACGTCCATGTACTCGATGTTCTCCGGCTCGGCCAGCACGAATTCGTTGTGCTGACGGGCAGACACGATGTCATTAGTGAAGTGGCCCTTCTTGTCCAGCTCCGCATTCGCCTGGGCGATGGTGAACTTGCCTTCTTCAATGGCGGACAGATAATCCACATCATCCAGCGCACGACCTTTAGCCACCTTGCGATAAGGTGTCTCGATGAAGCCGTATTCATTGGTGCGTGCGTACAGCGCCAGCGAGTTGATCAGGCCGATGTTCGGACCTTCCGGTGTCTCGATAGGGCACACGCGACCGTAGTGGGTCGGGTGCACGTCGCGCACTTCGAAGCCCGCACGTTCGCGCGTCAGACCGCCAGGTCCCAATGCGGAGATACGACGCTTGTGCGTCACTTCCGCCAGCGGGTTGGTCTGGTCCATGAACTGCGACAACTGGGAAGAACCGAAGAACTCCTTCACTGCAGCCGAGATCGGCTTGGCGTTGATCAGATCGTGCGGCATCAGGTTGTCGGCTTCCGCTTGACCCAGACGCTCCTTCACTGCGCGCTCGACGCGTGCCAGTCCGACGCGGAACTGGTTCTCAGCCAGCTCGCCCACGGCGCGCACACGACGGTTACCCAAGTGGTCGATGTCGTCGATCTCGCCGCGGCCGTTGCGCAGTTCGACCAGGATCTTGACCACGTCCACGATATCTTCGTTGGACAGCGTGGAGGCGCCGGTCAGTTCTTCGCGGCCGACGCGGCGATTGAACTTCATACGACCGACGACCGACAGGTCGTAGCGTTCTTCATTGAAGAACAGGCCATTGAACAGACCTTCCACCGCATCCTCTGTGGGCGGCTCGCCGGGACGCATCATGCGATAGATCGCCACGCGCGCTGACCACTGGTCGGTGGTCTCATCGGCACGCAGCGTCTGCGAAATGTAAGCGCCCTGATCCAGCTCGTTGGTGTACAAAGTCTGGATCTTGGTAATACCTGCCTGGCTCAATGTCTCCAGCAGCGTTTCGGTGATCTCGTCGTTGGCATTGGCGATGATCTCGCCACTTTCTGTGTCAACCACGCTATGCGCCAGTACGCGGCCGATCAGGAAATCGGTGCCCACGAACAGTTTGTCGATACCAGCTTCCTGCATCTCGCGAATATGGCGCACGGTGATGCGCTTGTCCTGCGCGACGATCAGCTTGCCACCCTTGCCTTCGATGTCAAAACGGGCGATCTCGCCGCGCAGACGCTCGGGCACCACTTCGAATTGGATACCCTTTTTTCCAAAATGGAACGTGTCGAACTGGAAGAACGCCGACAGGATCTCTTCCGGCGTATAGCCGATAGACTTGAGCAGGATAGTCACCGGCATCTTGCGGCGACGGTCGATACGGAAATAGGCGAAGTCCTTGGCGTCGAACTCGAAGTCCAACCAAGAGCCGCGGTAAGGGATCACGCGAGCGGAGAACAGCAGCTTGCCGGAGGAATGGGTCTTGCCGCGGTCATGCTCGAAGAACACGCCGGGAGAGCGGTGCAGCTGCGACACGATGACGCGCTCGGTACCGTTGATCACGAACGAGCCGGTGTTGGTCATCAGTGGGATCTCGCCCATGTAGACTTCCTGCTCCTTGACTTCTTTCACTGTCGGCTTTGAAGCTTCCTTGTCCAGAATGGTCAGGCGCACACGCGCACGCAAGGGAGAAGCATAGGTCAGACCGCGCTGCTGGCACTCGCGCACGTCGAACGGCGGCATGCCCAGCTGATAGCTGACGAAATCAAGACGTGCGAACTTGTTGTGGCTTTCGATCGGGAAGATGGAGTTGAAAGCGGCCTGCAGGCCCTCGTTCTTGCGCTCTTCGGGAGCTGCCCAAGCTTGCAGGAAAGCGCTATACGACTCCAACTGGGTGGAAAGGAGGAAGGGCACCGGCAAAGCGCCTTTGCGTTTTGCAAAACTCTTACGTATGCGTTTTTTTTCGGTGAAAGAGTAGCTCATATAATCTCCACGACAGTTGGACAACTAGGTTTGCGAACTCGCGCCCGATGGCGCAAGCCTGATGCAATTTTCAAATATCCCCCGGACTTTGCCGGAAGACACCTGAAGACAGGGGGTAAAGAGCGCTATTTGCTCACTAGCCGCTGGCTTCAAGCCGGTTATTTCTGTTTCGCTTTCAGAAGCGGCAAAAGGCTGACGGCAGTACCGTCAGCCTTTCACACAACGCAATGCTTACTTGACTTCAGCAGTTGCGCCAGCTTCGATCAGCTGCTTGGCGACCGCATCAGCGTCCGCCTTGCTCACGCCTTCCTTGATCACTTTGGGAGCGCCGTCGACCAGATCCTTGGCTTCTTTCAAGCCCAGGCCGGTGATGGTGCGCACAACCTTGATCACGTTGACCTTGGATTCACCAGCGCCGGTCAGGGTCACAGTGAACTCGGTCTGCTCGGCGGCGGCTGCACCACCGGCGGCAGCGCCACCAGCAGCAGGAGCAGCCATTGCAGCAGCGGACACGCCGAACTTCTCTTCAACGGCCTTTACCAGCTCGTTCAGTTCCAGTACAGACATGCCGTCCAGTGCTGCCAAAAATGCGTCTTTATCAAATGCCATGTTGTTCTTCCTAATTTGAGTGATTGATTGATTAAGCAGCAGCGCCGGCCTTCTTTTCGGACAGGGCATTCAAAACGATTGCCATGCTCGTGATCGGCGACTTCATGACGCCCAACAACTGCGCCAACAGCACTTCCTTGCTCGGTATGCTTGCCAACGCAGCAACTGCAGCCGCATCCAACACCTTACCGTTGTAAGCACCGGCCTTGATGACCAACTTGCTGTTCGTCCTGGCGAATTCGTGCACCACCTTCGCAGCAGCGACCGCATCGGAACTGATGCTGTACACCAACGGACCGACCAAAGTATCGGCCAGACCTTCGAAGGGAGTGCCCTGTACTGCACGACGCACCAGTGTGTTCTTCAACACATGGAAATACACCCCGTTGTTACGTGCATTCGCACGCAAGGTGGTGATTTCAGCAACTGGGATGCCGCGGTACTCTGCCACGACGATGGTCTGAGCCTGCGCCACTTGTGCGCTGACTTCTGCGACCACTGCCTGCTTTTCTTGCAGATTAAGAGCCAAAGTCTTTCTCCATCTTGTTTCGGGTAAACCCGAGTTAACGACCGCGTCCTCAAGTCAGGAGAATCAAACAACCACTCCTGCTAGCGGGCACACCATCTGCGTGGGCTGACGAGACTTCCGTCGATTAAGTCTAGTGCTGACTGCGCCTTCGACACCTACGGTCTTTGATGCTGCCAGCCACGCCAGCAGTCCAAAGAGCAAATGACGCCGGGGCTTCCCCCGACATCAGATTCAAATCACTTACGCAGCCAGACTGGCCTGCTCGATACGGATACCAACGCCCATGGTGCTGGAGACCGCCACCTTCTTCAGGTAGATACCTTTGGAAGAAGCCGGTTTGGCCTTGTTCAGCGCATCGATCAGGGCCAGCATGTTCTCCTTTAGCGCTTCAGGCGCAAAGGATGCACGACCGATGGTGCACTGGATGATGCCGTTCTTGTCGGTACGGTATTGCACCTGGCCAGCCTTGGCGTTCTTCACCGCGCCTGCAACATCAGGCGTTACGGTGCCGACCTTGGGGTTAGGCATCAAACCGCGCGGACCGAGGATCTGACCCAACGCGCCGACGATACGCATCGCATCCGGAGAGGCGATGACGACGTCGAAATCCATCTTGCCAGCCTTGATGCTCTCGGCCAGATCGTCGAAACCGACGATGTCTGCACCAGCAGCCTTGGCTTCTTCAGCCTTGGCACCTTGTGCGAACACTGCCACGCGCATGGTCTTGCCGGTGCCCTTGGGCAGCACGACAGAACCACGAACCAGCTGGTCGGATTTCTTGGCATCGATGCCCAGATTCACTGCCACGTCAATGGACTCATCGAACTTGGCCTTGGCGGTCTGCTTGACCAGCGCCAGCGCTTCTTCCAATGGATACAGCTTGGTGCGATCCACTTGCGCGGCGAGTGCCTGATAACGTTTGGAAACTTTTGCCATGATTATTTCACCCCTTCCACAGTGATGCCCATGCTGCGCGCGCTACCGGCGATGGTGCGCACTGCCGCATCCAGATCAGCCGCTGTCAGGTCGGGCTGCTTGGTCTTGGCGATGTCTTCAGCCTGTTGACGGGTCAGATTACCGACCTTGGTGGTGTGCGGCACTGCACTACCCTTCTGGATGCCGGCAGCCTTCTTGATCAGAATGGTCGCAGGCGGTGTCTTCATCACGAAGGTGAAGCTCTTGTCCGCATAGGCAGTGATCACGCAAGGGATCGGCAGGCCGGGCTCGACGCCCTGGGTCTGCGCGTTGAACGCCTTGCAGAATTCCATGATGTTCAGGCCGCGCTGACCGAGAGCGGGTCCGATGGGAGGACTGGGATTGGCCTTACCGGCCGGTACTTGCAGCTTGATATAGCCGACGATTTTCTTTGCCACGTTGCTACTCCTTTTCAGTGGGTTAAACGCATATCGCTACTACACCGATACGCTCCCCGTTACACAGGCCGGAAATTCCGGCGCTCGATCAGGCTTTTTCGACTTGCCCGAAATTCAGCTCGACCGGCGTGGACCGGCCAAAAATTGTTACTGCGACACGCAGCTTGCTCTTGTCGTAATTCACGTCTTCCACCATGCCATTGAAGTCCGTGAACGGACCTTCCTTGACACGCACCGACTCGCCCACCTCGAACAGCACCTTGGGACGCGGCTTTTCCACGCCCGCCTGCATCTGCTCCATGATGGTGTCGACTTCTTTTTGCGAGATCGGGGAAGGCTTCATGGCACTGCCGCCGAGGAAACCGGTCACCTTGGGCAGGCTCTTCACCAGATGCCAGGTGTCGTCGGTCATTTCCATCTCGACCAGCATATAGCCCGGGAAGAACTTGCGCTCACTGATGCTTTTCTGGCCGGACTTCAGCTCGACCACTTCTTCCACCGGAACCAGCACCTGGCCGAACATATCCTGCATGCCAGTGCGCTCGATACGCTCCAGCAGCGCGCGCTGCACACTCTTCTCGAATTGCGAATAGGTGTGTACTACATACCAACGCTTGGCCATCAATCCCCCCGCCCCATCAATTTGTTGACGACCATCAGCAGACTTGCATCCACCGCCCACAGGAACAGCGCCATGACGATAGCGAACAAGATCACCACACCGGTGGTCTGCATGGTCTCTTTACGTGTCGGCCATACCACGCGCTTGGCCTCGGCAACAGAATCCCCCGCAAAGCCGAAGAAACGCTTGCCCTGCGACGAAGTCCAGAAGACCCCGGCCGCAGCCAATACGCCGAACAACACCGAGGCGACGCGCAGCACTGCCGCAGCATCACCCAATGCGTAAAAGCCGACCACCCCTGCTGCGATGAACAGGAAAGCGACCAGCAACTTGATTTTGTCAGCCATTTACGTCCGTTCTACTTTTTTAACTGGCAGGCCAGGAGGGTCTCGAACCCCCAACCCTCGGTTTTGGAGACCGATACTCTACCAATTGAGCTACTGGCCTATTTAAACCCTACAAACGACAAGGGCGGAGCGACGAATCGCCCCGCCAGAATCGCAGCTATTACTCGAGAACCTTGGCAACCACACCGGCGCCGACGGTACGACCGCCTTCGCGGATCGCGAAGCGCAGACCTTCTTCCATCGCGATCGGGTTGATCAGGTTCACTGTGATCGATACGTTGTCACCAGGCATCACCATCTCGGTGCCGGCCGGCAGTTCAACCGCGCCAGTCACGTCAGTCGTACGGAAGTAGAACTGCGGACGGTAGCCCTGGAAGAACGGGGTGTGACGACCACCTTCGTCTTTGCCCAGCACGTAGATCTCGGCTGTGAACTTGGTGTGCGGGGTGATGGAACCGGGCTTGGCCAACACTTGGCCACGCTCGACTTCTTCACGCTTGGTGCCGCGCAGCAGCACGCCGACGTTGTCGCCTGCCTGCCCCTGGTCCAGCAGCTTGCGGAACATCTCCACGCCGGTGCAGGTGGTCTTCAGTGTGGGCTTGATACCGACGATCTCGATCTCTTCGCCGACCTTGATGATGCCGCGCTCGATACGACCAGTCACAACGGTACCGCGACCGGAGATGGAGAACACGTCTTCCACTGGCATCAGGAAGGCGCCGTCGATGGCGCGCTCGGGTGTCGGGATGTAGGAGTCCAGTGCGGCGGCCAGCTTGAGGATGGCGCCTTCGCCCAGTTCGCCTGCATCGCCTTCGACAGCCAGCTTGGCGCTGCCGTGGATGATCGGTGTGTCGTCGCCCGGGAAGTCGTACTTGGAGAGCAGTTCGCGGATCTCCATTTCAACCAGTTCCAGCAGTTCTGCGTCGTCAACCATGTCGCATTTGTTCATGAACACGATGATGTACGGTACGCCAACTTGACGGGCCAGCAGGATGTGCTCGCGAGTCTGGGGCATAGGACCGTCGGCTGCAGAGACGACCAGGATCGCGCCGTCCATCTGGGCTGCGCCGGTGATCATGTTCTTGACGTAGTCGGCGTGGCCCGGGCAGTCAACGTGTGCGTAGTGACGGGTCGCGGTCTCGTATTCGACGTGGGCGGTGTTGATGGTGATGCCGCGTGCCTTTTCTTCAGGCGCTGCATCGATCTGGTCGTAGCCTTTGGCTTCGCCGCCGAATTTCTTCGACAACACTGTCGTGATCGCCGCTGTCAGCGTGGTCTTGCCGTGGTCAACGTGGCCGATCGTGCCGACGTTTACGTGCGGTTTGGTACGTTCAAATTTGCTCTTTGCCATGATAATCCCCCATCAACCCAATTAACGAAAAGAACCTAAAAACAAAAAATCTGGTGCCCATGGCGAGAATCGGACTCGCGACCTCTCCCTTACCAAGGGAGTGCTCTACCACTGAGCCACATGGGCCTACAAAAACTCTGGAGCGGGAGAAGGGAATCGAACCCTCGTCATAAGCTTGGAAGGCTTCAGCTCTACCATTGAGCTACTCCCGCAAAACCCAACGCCAGCCCACTATTAAACTACAGCAAACTGCCTTTCAATTTGGTGGAGGGGGACGGATTCGAACCATCGTACTCATAAGAGGGCAGATTTACAGTCTGCTGCCTTTAACCACTCGGCCACCCCTCCAAAATGAGCGCGCGATTATCCATAGAACCTTGGGGCATGTCAAAGGGAAAATACGGAATCCGGCAAGAATCGAGCCAATATTTCGGCCCGCCCGACATTTCCAGCAGCTACCGGCTCATGCAGGAGCGGGATAGGTGTTCAAATGCGCCATCAATGTCTTGGCTGAGTGGCGTTGCGACTTGTCTTTCGCCATCATGCCATCCAGCAGAGGCTGCCAATGCTGGTATTCCGGTTGCAGCTTGGGTGTTTCGGCGCGCAGGTGCTGCTGTGCGATGCTTTCCAGCGTGTCGCCCGTATACGGCTTGCGACCTGTCAGCATGTTATAGAACACCGCGCCCATACTATATATATCGGTACGGTCATCTTCGGCTACACCCAGCGCCTGCTCCGGACTCATATAGTATGGCGTCGCCACGATCGCATCCAGACGCCCATCCATGCGCACCTCGTGCATGCGCCTCGCAACGCCGAAATCGCCCAGTACCGCCGCCCCGTCCTCGCGCAGCATGATGTTCTCGGGCTTGATGTCTCGATGGATGATGCCCCGCTCGTGGACTTCGACCAGGGCATGCACGATCTCGCGCAGCACACGCCATGCTTCTTTCCCGGAGATCCCCTGTTTGCCGATACGCTGCTTGAGCGTCCCGCCCGGCAGGTATTCCATCACGATGAACAGCGCATCGTCAGTCACGCCCTGGTCGAATATCTGCAACACATGGGGATGACGCACTTGTTCCAGCAAACCGTACTCCTCGACAAAACGGTACAGCACCTCGCTATCCTCCGAGACACTGCCGTCGGCGAACTTGAGTGCCATCAGCACCTTGTCGCTCGATCTCTCGGCAAGGAATACGCTGGACATACCACCGCGCCCCACTGCTTTAAGACAGCGATAGCCTGGCACTTTCGGAAGATCCTCGCCCTGTTCGCTTTCATTACCCAGCATGGCAGGATCGAACGCCCTGTACATGCCGGAACGTGCGCCACGATCCAGTTTCAGCGTTGCGTCCATGCTGTCACCCGCCTCACCTTCGCGCACGACCACCACCTCAGCCACCTGCACCGGATCTTTCAGCCAATCAGCACCCAGCGTGCCGCGCCGGCGCGTCGATATCCCTGATCCGACTTCGGCCAGCGTCTGCTCGCTGCACACCACGTTCCAGTCCAGATCTTTGGATTTGACGGATAGCAGGGAGGCGATGGACACCGCATGCCCGCAAACGATGCGCTGCCCCTCGGCCTGGTGACTGAATTCGGCGAAGACCAGCTCACCGGTATGTATACCCACCCCGACGCCAAAGCGGTCGAAGTCCTGCTCGGGAAACGATTGGCGGATCAGGAAGCGGGTCTGGTAGGCGATCAGGGCGACTGCCAGCGCGCAGCGCAATGCCCGGCGGGCATGGTTATCCGCCCCGGCCACATCAAAGAACGTCACCAGCATGCCGTGGTTGCTGATCGAGGTCAGCACACCCTGCTGCTGCTCTACCTGCGCGCCCACCTTCGCGTAATAGCTGGCCATCAAACCGGCCAGATTCGTAGCAGACACCCGTTCTGTCAGATGAATGAAATCGCGGATGATGATGCTGACTACCGTCGCACGGGTCGGCACGTTGCAAGCCGGCTCCCCGCTGTTCTCATTCCCCATTACAAAAGACCTCTCTCTGCGAATGACAGGCAACTCGCACCTGCCACGATAAAATGATCCAACACCCTCACATCGACCAATCCCAGCGCCTGCTTCAAAGCATCCGTCAGCAACTGATCGGACTGACTCGGCTCGGCCACCCCTGAAGGGTGGTTATGCGCGAAGATCAAAGCCGCCGCATTGTGATGCAGTGCACGCTTCACCACCTCGCGCGGATACACACTGGTTTGCGTCAGCGTGCCCTGGAACAACTCCTCCATCGCGATCACGCGATGTTGCGCATCGAGGAACAGCGCCACGAACACCTCCTGCTGCCGCCCCTGCAATAACAGCCGCAGATAGTCGCGAACCGCCTGCGGTGAATTCAAGGCATCGCCCGCATGCACCTCTTCTTTCAATGCGCGCCGCGACATCTCCAACACGGCCTGCAACTGCACATACTTGGCGCGCCCCATGCCGTGTATCTCGCAGAACGATTTCTCATCGGCAGCGAACATCGCCGTCAGCCCGCCGAAACGCACCAGCACCTCGCGCGCCAGATCAACCGCGCTCTTGCCGCGCACACCGACGCGCAGGAATATCGCCAGCAATTCCGCATCCGACAGCGCCGCCGCACCGCGCTGCAACAACCTCTCCCGGGGCCGCTCCCCTTCCGGCCAGTCCACGATACTCATCGCACACCTCCATCTGAACAGACACTGCCGCCCGTCACGCGGCGATACCCATTGAAAAAGTGTGCCTATTCTATGGGGCGGGCAAAATAAACACCATGCATTAAACGAACAATATCCAGCCCGAACGATTCGGTCGACGAACCATATGGACTGGCAACCAACTCAGAGCCGAGTGTTCTTTTGTTCGGAGAGATCTTTCAGGAAATCCGCGATATCCCATTCGCAGCCCCCACAGCCGGAAAGCGCGCCCGTCCAGCGGGAGATGGCATCCACATCCATGCCTTGCTCAAACAGCTGGCGGATATATTCCCGTCGCGTGCCGCTGCAGTGGCACATGACTTCATCTTCAGGACAATCACGCTGCGTCTTTATATATGTGCTATTGCAACTCACTCAAAACCCCATCCGCAAACAACAGTGCGCACTTGACCTCTTTGCTCGCATACACCGCCCGCATCGCGCTTTGGTATTCCGCCATCTGTGCGCGATAACGTGCCGCATCGTCCGAATCACCCAGCTTGTAATCCAGCACCCAGACTTCGTCGTCGAACTCGACCAGACGGTCGATGCGTTTCAGCTCACCCTTGGCATTGATGTAGGGCATCTCGTTACAGGCGGTGTGGAATTGCCGCGCATCGAAGAAGCGGGCAAGTTGCGGCGCGGCGAGCAGGCTTTGGGCTTGCTGCCAAAGTGATTCGATCTCTGCGGCGGGAATGCCGAGACCTTCCTGCAATGCCGCCTGATCCAGCCGCCCTTCCGTCAAGTGCTGCAGCAAGGCATGCAGCCAGATGCCGCGCTGCTGCCGGGTAGTGTTGCGGGCAGCGCGCTGACCGGTGGGAATGATGACGGGCAGCGATATGCCCTCCTTACGCATCTCCGAAACTTCCGCCACTATTGATGCAGTGGCAAAATGCAGCGGATTCTTTTGTTCGCCTATCACTCCGGCTATGCGCCCATACCACGTGAGCTGCTTCACCTCGCGCGCCCCCTGACTGCCGCTGACGACGAGCGCCTGCTGCGCGCGTGTCATGGCGACGTAGAGCAGATTCATCTCTTCGCGCGCCTGCTCGGCGGCGTCCTGCTCGAACAGCGGCATCCGCTTCTTGCCGCGCGAGGCCTGATCGGCATAGAGCGAGAAGTGCAGCGGCTGCGCTTCATGCGTCGGCCAGTCCAGCAGCACATCGCTGCCGTCACGGTTCTGCCTCTCGGCGTTCGCGTCCAGTAGCCAGACTATGGGCGCTTCCAGACCTTTCGATTCGTGTACGGTGTAGATGCGCACTGCATCTCCCGCCGCACCGAGCTTGCCTTCATCCGGCGCATCGTCCGCGCTGTCGCGCAATTCGCGCAGCTCCTGCAGGAAGCGTGGCAGGCTGGGATAGCGCCCGGCGTCCACGCTCAACGCGATCTCCATGAAGGCATGCAGGTTGGCCGTCACCTTGGCGCGCATCTCGGCGGGCAATACAGCGCTGTAGCGCGCGATCACATCGCCCTCGAAATAGATACGGTCGAGCAGATCGTGCACCGGCAACTTGTCGGCAAGGGCGAGCCAGCGGTGCAGGCGTTCGGAGGCGCGTTGCAAAGCGGGTGACGGTTCGGGCAGATGTTGCAGTCGCTGCCACCACGAAAGGCGAGTGTTGAGTGCTGAGTACTGCGCAGGATTCTCGGTACTCAGTACTTTTTCCTCAGCACTGCTTGATGCCAAGCGCATCAGGTCCGCATCGCTGCACGCAAATATCGGCGTGCGCAGCACCTGCGCCAGCGCGAGATCGGCGAAGGGCGTGATAAGGAACAGCAGCAGTGCCTGTATGTCTTCCGCTTCCAATGTGTCGAGCAAACCGCCGCGCCGCGAACTGATGAAGGGGATATGTTTCGCGCGCAGCGCTTCTTCGTAGATGGCGAGATGGGTGCGGCTGCGCACCAACACCATGATGTCGCCGTAGGTGGCGCGGCGTGCCTCGCCTGCGTCGTTCACCGACCACTCGCCGACGATGGTTTGCAGTTGCGCGGCGAATTGCGCGGCTTCCATGTGGCGCGCGCCCTCGCCTGCTTCGGCACGCGGCGTGGTGAGCGGGTCGCGCAACACGAGTTGCGCATCCTCCGCGACTGCTGCTTCCGCGTATTCCGCTTCCGCCAGCGGCAACACCAGCACATGGCCAGGCAATTCTGTTTGATGCGTCTGGTGCTCGACGAACTCGAACCCTTCCGGCTGTTCGCGGAACACCGCGTTCACCGCATCCACCACGGCTTGCGAATTGCGGCGCGTGAGACTGTTACCCAAAGTCTCGGCGCGGAAATGCTGTTGCAGGTATTCGCACGCCACGTTGAACAAGCGTGCATCGGCGCGACGGAAGCGATAGATGGACTGCTTGGGGTCGCCCACCACGAACACGGTCGGCTGCGACTCCACCGCCACAGAGGCGTCGAACCAGGCGCGCATTATCTGCCACTGCAGCGGGTTGGTATCCTGGAACTCGTCCAGCAACACATGGCGGTAGCGGCTGTCGAGCTTGTACTGCATGGTCTCGGCGTGTTCGCTCTGCTGCAGCAGGCGGCATAGCTGCCATTCCAGATCGGAGAAATCCATCTGTTGCTTCTGCGCCTTGAGCGCCTGATAGCGCTCGAGGAAGGCGACGCCACAATGCAGCACGGCCTCGTTCAGACGATAGGCCTGCTGTTCAGCCAGCGTGTCGCGCACTTCCTGCAGGCTAGCGAACAATGCATCGCGCGTAACCAGATAGGCCTCGTCATCCTGCTTCTTGGTCGGCTTGAAACTGCGCGGCTCGTCTGCTTGCGTGAACAACAAGGGCGCTACGGCATCGAAGCGCACCTCGGGCGCACTGTCCGTCCAAGCCTGTTCCAGTTCGCTGGCTTTCTTCGCCTGAGTGTCGGTGCCGTTGCCCGCCAGTTGCCGCACGAAGGCGAAATACACTTCTTCGCTGTTGCCGCACATGCCCCAGTCGGCGACCGGATCGAAATCTATATCCACCGCCAGATCGTTGCGCAGATTCACCAGCGCGAAGGTCAGCGCATCTTGCTCGCCTTGTGTGTATGCCCACCACTCTGCGCGCTTGGCGAGGAAGTTGAACAGCAGCTTGCGTGTATTGAACAGGCCGTATGCCTCGAACAGCCATTGCATATGCCGCGCTTCATTGCCCTCCGGCTGCTTGCGCATCTGCTCCAGCAATTCCTCCCACGCCTCTTCCTGCTCGGCCCCGACACGTTCCAGCAGGCTCATGCCCTGCATCACGTCGGCGTTCAACGGCGCGCGCTGCATCACCTGCATGAACCAGCCATGGAAGGTGCTGAGGGTGATGGCGGGCTGCGCCAGCAAGGTCTCCTTGTACAGGCTGCGTGCACGTTTCAGTTGTTCGTCGCTCAGTTCGGCAATGCCGCGTTCGGCGAGGAACTGGCGCACGAAAGCCTCGTCGCCCATCGCCAGATCGCGCAGCCACAGTTGCAAACGAGACTGCATCTCCTGCGCGGCTTTGCGCGTGAAGGTGATAGCGAGGATCTGCGAAGGCTGCGCGCCATCCAGCAGCAAGCGCACGATGCGCGACACCAGCAGCCAGGTCTTGCCACTACCGGCACAGGCTTCGACCACGACGCTGCGAGTGGGATCGAGGGCGATGTGATTGCTCATACCCACTCCCCCTTGCGACACACGCCGCGCACTTCGCAATATGCACACACCGCATCGATACCGTTCGCAGGCAGACCGGAGCCGCCGCGTATCTCGCCCATCACCTGCTCCAGCCGTTCGGCATTCAGCTGCGCCAGCAGTGGCACATCCTCCTGCGGCGCGACCTGCTTCACCTTGCCACTCTCGATACTGACGAAAGCCGCATCCGCCGCTTCGTGCGCGTAGGCGTAGCAGGCGAGCTGCACATCCTCGCCCGGCTCTTTCAATTTATTGCGCAGCAACTGGTCGCTCTGCGTCTTGTAATCCAGCACCAACTTCTCTTCACCGCGCACATCCAGCCGATCGATACGGCCGCGCAGACGGATGCCTTCCAGCGGCCAGTCAAAGGCCTGTTCGGATCCCGCATAACGCCAGCCCTCAGCTTCGCGTTTGATCTGCCAATCCAGATAGGCAGGCAGAGATTGAACCCAGCGCGCCAGCCAGGCGCGCGCGGCGAAGTCCTGCGCCATCAGATCGGCGAACACCTCTTCGCTGATGCGCCGCAGAGCGGCTTCCATCTCGGCCAGGTCGCCTTGCATCACCAGTGGATACTGCTCATGAAAGCGCTGCAGGATGTCGTGTACGCGCTCACCGTAGTCGCGCTTCTCGATAGCCTCCTGCACTTCGTCTAATTCGTTCAGCTTCAGGATGTGGCGCGCATAGTATTGGTAGGGGCAGGCGACCAGCGCGTTGTAGCCGCTGATGGAGATACTGGTCGGCACACTGTCCGGTGAAACAACAGGGGCGGGCTGCGCCGACTGCGCCAACTCGACTTGCTGCATTTCTTCCGCGACCAGATAGGCATGCAAATCGCGCTCGCTCAGATCATCACCGTGCGCCTGCTGATGCGCATCACGCAACATCTGCAGGAACGGACTGAGCAAACGCGCCTCGCCGTTCTGTTCCTTCTGCCAGGTGACCAGCACTTCGTCGTTCATGGCCAGCAAGGCGCGCAGGTCATCGTGCTGGCGTACGGCATGGAAAGCGCGCGTCGGCAGGCCGAGCGTAGAACGCACCGCGTCGTTGAACCAGCGGCCACCATCACCTGCGCTGGGCAGATGACCGGCATCACAACCCAGCAACAGCACTGCATCGAAGCTGCGCCAGCGCGTGGCTGCCAGGTGAGTGAAGCGCACGGGGCTGTCGATACTGCTATCGCGAAAGGTCTCGGTATCCAGTTGCTGCGCCAGCCAGCGCCGCCATTCTTCGAAACGGTAACGGCCTGCATCGCCGTGTAATTCCTGCTTCCAGTTATCCAGCGCACGCAAGAGTTGCAGACCGGCATCGTCCTGCTGCAAACCGGCATCGATGCCCAGCACATTCAAGCTTTGCTGCAATGCCGCTAGCCATTCCGCCAGCGTCTGCTTCCTGTTCTGCGCCAGCAGCGCCGCAGCTTGGCGCAAGCGGGCGAGCGGCTGATGCAGCGCGATCTCGTGTTCGGTGAGCGCGACGTATCTCTCCAGCCCGGCGACCACCCCCTGTTTGCGCAGCAGTTGTTCCAGTTGATACACCGCAGCCTTGCGCTCGCCCGCCGTCATGTCGGCGAAGATAAAAGGCGACTTGAGCAGATCGAGCAGGTCGTGATGATAGAAGTCGCTTTGCAGCGCAGTGAGCCAGCGGTCGAGTACGGTGCTCACCGACAGCGTGGCGAAGGTCCAGCCCGTTTCGTCCGCCACCAGGATCTCGGCGCGTTCCAGCAGGGCGCGTGTGCGCCGCGCTGCCACACGGTCTTGCGCGACAATGGCTATATTGTGTTTGCCGTCGGCCAGCCAGCGGCGTACCTGCATGGCAGCGGCACGGGCTTCTTGCTCCAGTGAGGTCGCGGCGAAGAACAGCGGCGCTTGGCTAGTCACCTCCATCTCGCGCGCATCGAACACCTTCACCACCGCATGCTGTTCATATTCTTCAAGGAAGCGTTGCTCCAGCGCATCCCATTCCGATGCACGCAACACATATAGCGGACGTTCTGCCTGCTGCGCCAGCTTGGCGAGGCGCATCTGGTAGGCGCGCGCGGCATCCAGTTCTTCACCGCTCTGCATGGCATGCCACAGCTCGAACACCAGTCGCGCTTCCAGTTGCAACGTGGTGTTCTGTCTGGCCTGATAGGCCTGCTGCACGGCGGCGGCAAAAGCATCCGCATCGCCCGGTAGCGCGTGCACCGCATGCGTCAGTTCGTCGAACAGTTTGAGCAGTTCCTGCGTCATGCTCCACAGGTCGGCGTGCTCGAACCATTGCAGCTTGCGCAATTGTTGATAGAGCATGGCGCTGCGCTGGCTGTCGCTGGCGACGGGTGCAACCAGCGGCACACTTTGCGCCCATTCGTTCAGCGTCACCATCTGCGGCAACAGGATGGCCGCCACTTGCGCATGGCGCATCAGAGCCTGCGCCAGCGGCTGCGCGGCGTGCATGTTGGGGAGGATGACGGTGATGCCGCGCAGATCGGGCGCGGGATGCGCGGCAAGGATGCGCTGCGCGACGCGGTCGAAGAGTGCGCTGGCTTGACTCACTTCTTCAGCAAGTGGAGTTTGTCTTTGACCTTCAGCCAGTCATCGGCATCCGGCGGTGCATCTTTCTTGACCGTGATGGGCTGCCACTGTTTGGCCAGTTCTGCATTCAGCGCGATGAACTGCTGTTGATCTGCGGGCAGGTCGTCGGCCGCATAGATCGCATCGGCCGGACATTCCGGCACGCACAGCGAACAGTCAATGCATTCTTCGGGATCGATGACGAGGAAGTTCTCACCCTCACGAAAACAGTCGACCGGACAGACTTCCACACAGTCGGTGTATTTGCAGCGGATGCAGTTTTCGGCGACGACGTAGGTCATGCCGCATTCTAACTCGCGCGCGGGGCGATGCCGTGTATCCAATGCAGGTAAAGTTGTTCAGCGACCTGATTCAGTCGCGGCAGCTTTTCGTGCATCTGCGCCTGCATAGTCTCCGCACTTTGCACGCCGGGGCTGGCGAGATTGGCGGCAAGGTCAGCGGCGCCCGCCCGGCACCAGTCTTCGATCATATGTGCGGTCATTTCGACATGGCATTGCATGCCAAGATGCTTGCCTATGGCAAAGGCCTGGTTGACACAATACGGGCTGGAAAGAAGATGGACAGCACCCGGCGGCAACGAGAACGTTTCCCCATGCCAGTGGAATGAATCGAACTGTTTGATGTCGCCGAACCACTGTCTGGCTGTTTCGCTGTCGGCAACAGTGACTGCGCCCCAGCCCAGCTCCTTCACCGGATTCTTCGTCACCACGCCGCCCAGCGCCTTGGACATGAGTTGTCCGCCGAGGCAGTGGCCCAAAACGGGGATGTCTTTTGCGATGGCATCGCGGATCAGATTCAGGGAGCGTGGTATCCACGACAGGTCGTCGTTCACGCTCATCACGCCACCCATGAACACCAAGCCGCTGAAGTCGTCTGCGTTTTCCGGAACAGCCTCACCCTGATCGATATGGAACATCTGCCAGGGGATGCCGTGCTGTGTCAGGAACAGCGCGATATGCCCCGGCCCTTCATTCGCGGAATGACGAAAGACGGCGACCGGCTTCAAGATCAGCCCTGCGTCTTGTCGCGCTCGATCAGCGCGTAGGCGGAGTGGTTATGAATCGATTCAAAGTTCTCGGACTCGACGATGTAGGCTTCGATACGGTCATCGGCATTCAATGCCGCCGCCACGTCGCGCACCATGTCTTCCACGAACTTGGGATTGTCGTAAGCGCGCTCGGTGACGAACTTCTCGTCCGGGCGCTTGAGCAGGCCGTACAGCTCGCTTGATGCCTGCTCTTCGGCGATACGCACCACGTCCTCGATCCATACCGAGCCTTTGGTACGCACGGTGAGCGTGACATGGGAACGCTGGTTGTGCGCACCCCGTTCGGATATCTCCTTTGAACAGGGGCACAGGCTGGTGACGGGCACCAGCACCTTCATGGTGAAGCGGTACTCACCGTCGATGATCTCGCCGGTGAAAGTGACGTCATAATCGAGCAGGCTCTGCACGCCGGAAACGGGCGCGGTCTTGTTCACGAAATACGGGAAGCTCATTTCCAGGTGGCCGGACTTGGCTTCCAGCTTCTCCACCATCTCGCGCAGGATACTTTCGAACGATTCCACCGTGATCTCGCGGCCGTGCTGATTCAGGATCTGCACGAAGCGGGACATGTGCGTGCCCTTGAAGTTATGGGGCAGACGCACATACATATTGAATGTGGCGATGGTGTGCTGCACGCCTTCGCTCTTGTCGCTGACGACGATGGGGTGGCGGATACTCTTGATGCCGACTTTGTTGATGGCGAGCTGGCGGGTATCCGCGCTGCTCTGCACGTCTGGAATGGGCGCGGGTGCGTTCATTGTCGTAACCTTTGCGTTGTGGCCGGGGGCCGATTATAGACAATCTCCGACTGATTTTGTCGGGTTATC
>Ga0180732_1001014_pt1 | contig 19066 bp, 39 predicted proteins | sample KR11_01MetaG_FD_148674 | JGI IMG/M metagenome (GOLD analysis project Ga0180732, IMG submission 148674) | Groundwater microbial communities from the Olkiluoto Island deep subsurface site, Finland - KR11_0.1 MetaG | ecosystem: Environmental > Aquatic > Deep subsurface > Groundwater | place...
GTGTTTTTCCTAAATCATACACTTCATAACATTTTATTCCTTTTAATGAAAGCAACGAAGCTATACTTTGCATTGTTGTTTCGTCTGATTTAAGGGATACTTTTAGCATTAATCCGATTGGTTTTACGCTATCATCTTTCCATGCAAAATATCTATCAGTAAATGCATCATCTTGATGTTCAATATTTGCATAATCCGTCATTACAGATTCCATGTATAGTGTCTCTGCATGAGCAACTTGAGCACATATCTTACCACATGTCATTTTTAAATCTGTATTTATTAAGAATATTTGTTTAAGTGTCATTTTAATCATTCCTAAATGTTCTTTTTCAGTTTTTCTATTTTAGGTTTTGCTTTTTTAAGATGATGTTCAAGTGTTTTAAACATATTTTCTGTTTGTTTATCTGTCATTCTGCCATTACATTTACTACATTTTGATGGAGCAGTAAATGGTTTATAGAAATTGTAATGCATTATATGTCCACAATCTATACAGTAAACTTGAGCATCAGCAAATCCTATAGTTTGAAGAGGCATAGTTACAGATTCTAATCTCAATCGTTTTCAAAATGTTCTTCATTAACCATATCTCTAACTGCTTCTTCAAATTCAAGTATGTCTTTTTTAGAATACTTTTTTTCAAATATAAATTTCTGTTTTAGTATTCTGACTTTGTATTCTTCTGGTGTTACATGTGCTTCATATGTACTATCTTTATGTTGATATAATAGTTTATATGTACCATGTCTATCTGATTTATTCGGTGCATATAAAACTTTGATTAGTTTGTCCATAATCAGACCAGTTTCGTTATTCTTCAAGTATTGGCAATGCTTTCTTGTTTCCACATATTAGTTGTATTTCACACATATGAGCTAATATCATTTGTTCTGTTTCGATATCGAATTCTTTGAGCTTCATATTAAATTTACAGGATGCTTCATATATTCTTGTAAGATAATCTAATTCTTTCTTAAGCTCCTTAACTTTATTAGATTCTTCTTTAAATGCTTTTGCTATTGATTCTCTTCTATGTTTAAAAAAAGAACCATGATCATTTTTATAATCTAAATAATTATACATTTTTTGTGATATACTTAGATTTGTGACAACTTCATCAAGTACTTCATTTCTATCATCAACATATTTTGGGTATAGTTGATTATATAGTTGTTCTCTTTGATATGCTCTTAGTTTCCGTAACTGAGTAAATATTTTTTCATCAGTTGTATTTTCTATTATGTATTCTGCCATATTTTTCTCCTATTATATTATGAAATAAGATGACTATAATTTAATCTTCTGCTGTTGAGACATAAAGTATTGTTCCTGTATTTATTCCTGCTAATCCTAAAAATAAATAATACATAACAAAATTTCCTGTTGTAAAATAATATATTGACATTCCAGTAAATACAAAAATCATTATTCCACATGCTGACATTAATAGTTGTTTTATCATGTTGGTTATCCTAATACATTAATATCATACGAACATTTAGGAATATTTAATCTTATTTTTCCTTTTCTTTTTCCTGTATATACTGTTGGTTTTTCAGATATCATTTTGTTATAATCTGCTTCTTCTTTACGTTTTCTTTTTATGAATTCTATTTCTGCTTCTGTTAGAATTATATCTTCTTTTATCATATTAACACCTGTATCGATACCCTCTACTTGGAAATGGTATATCTTTATGTTTATGTCGTGGACATAAATGTATTCTTTTTCCATGTTGCCAAATGCAACCGCATGGTTCTGTGTAACTATCTTCTGTAAACATTTTGTTTCTCCTTAACTCCAAAAATGTATTATTCTATGTACTAAAACGAACATAAATCCAAACATACCAATTGAAATCATAAACAGAAAAATGAGTTTAGATTCAAAGAAATATACTATAAAATCCATTGTTTGCTTTGCATCATAAAGTATAATTCCAAGTAATCCAAATAACATACAACATATCATTAAGTAGTCAAAATTATCTAATTTCATATTAGTTTATCCCGTTGTGTTTTATGTAACTATCCCATATGCTATTGTTTTAGCATTTTTAATTAGTGTCATTGATTCTCCAAATAGTTTAAAATTATATAATTGTGGAGAACTATTTAATTGATTATTCAAATCATTTAACTTTTCCATAGCAGATTCTAAATTTGTTATTATTTGTTTTATTTCATTGAATTCAAATTCATCCATCATGTTGCTTTATCCATATGTTGGGGTCATAACTTAAATGATTCTCTTTTTCTATGCAGTCATCACATATATAGATTATTTCGGCATCTGATGATGGTATTGGTGAACAGTACCAATCTATTGTTTTTTTACATTTTTTGCATGTTGCTTTGATATATCCTGATATGCTCATAGTATTACCTCATTTATATTTCTAAATGATACTTCATATTTAGTTTCTAATCGATATCTGAAAGGATGTTTTGTTATATATTTTAAATTGTTTATTGCTGTTTTTTCATCACATGAATGAATTATAATTTCACTATAATCTGAATCAGAAACAAAAAGATAACTATTTATTTTCATTTTGATTACCTTATTTTTCTATTTTGTCTATAGATTTTTTGGACTTTAGTAATGATACTAATGTTAATAGTAGTTTGTAGTTGGAATTGGTTAGATGTTTTTCAGCATCTTCTTTAGAAAAAGATATTGTTGTCATATATATATGGTTCTCTGTATACATAATCTAATGCCAGCAGTATGATTTGCACACACGGTTCCACTAAGGACAGGTCTTAAGCCTGTTGTATTAGACTACTTTACTATGCTGGCAAATAAAATGTATGTTGATATATTTAGATATATCAACATATGGTTTTGTTAGTTATTGATCTATACATATTTATATGTTGTTTTTGCACAGTATCTTGATATAAATCGTTCAGGAGTTGTTTTATAGTCCCATGCAATTATGTCCATCCAGTATAATGCTCTTACTTTTAGAGTATTATCATCTAATTGCTGGCTTAATATAGACATTCGTTCACAATCACAACTTCCAAATATAGGACCACTTGTCTTGTCACCAACCTGTGCAGATACTATACTGATGCTTATTAATATAATTAATATTGCAGCAATAATAATTATCATTTTCATTAGTTTCACCTCCTTTTTTTGGATTTAGATATATGTTTTTTGATTTTGATATTGCTACTAATGTCATCATTTTGCTTTGGTTAAAAGATACGACTTTAACATCTGTGCACATCGTCCTGCTATGATTTTAGATAACATTGGAAAGTTTATGCTATTATAATCATCTGAAATTTCTATAATATGTTCACTAAGTACATCTTTAATAACATATCTATATAATTTAGGCATCAATGACATATCAATTTTATCACCATCATCTTCAAAATGTTGAAGTGCTTTGATAAATCTGGCAGGAGTTAAATATGTATCAGCTATCTTTACTTCATTTTCTGGTTGTTGCTTCTTTGGTTGTCCATTTTCTCCAAAAACTGCTTTGTTTTTTTCTTTGAAATCATCTGTTACAAGCTTGCCGAAAAGAGGAGAACCATATTTATTCTTTCTGCTATATACTTTTACAACCACACCTTCTTCTTGTTGTTTATGATATATTGGTGTTTTGATATATTTTTCTAATTCTTCAATTGTTATTTCATTGGCTGATTTTTCAACATAGATATGAATAAAAGGTATTCCAATTGCTTCAAATAATTTTTTTGATTCTTTCCAATCTAAATATTCTCCTGTAATTAAATCTATACAATCATATCCAACTGTATCTGGAATATTATCATAAGTAATAGTATGTGGTTGCATACTTTCGGATGTGTATTGTATATTAGGCACAAATTCATCTTTATATTCAGCAAAGGCTTTATTCATTGCTCTTATAAACCACCATGTATTAGGATTAGTATCTTTTGGTAGTTCTTTAGCACGACTTCCAAAAACAAGTTTATCATTCTCTATATCATAAATCGTCCTCGCATTTGCTCCGTCCAATTTTGCTTGGACAGTTGCTATATCAGAAACTTTGAGAAGCTCTTCTATTTCTGGAGATCCAATGCTATGTATTTTGGTGTATTTAGCTAATTTTCCTTGTGTCTGTATCATTTATCTTCCTTGTCCATAATAACAATCCCCTTTCATCTTTTACCAAGCATAATATACATCGGCTTTGGATATATCATACTATTTATAATTTCTATCTTTACTTCCTCAACAAATAGACCTTTTTCTGTAATGTGATCTTTTGCCCATTTATCAACAATACTTTGTGATACTTCTGATGGTAATCCACGAATAAGTATCCACACATCTATCTGATTTTTATTATATATCTTAAATAGTTCTACCTCCGCATGAAATGTACTTTCTAGTTCTCCAATTTTTATATCTACATATTCACTAAGAGATGCTTCAGTCCATATATGTGTGTTAAAGTTTCCTTTTACTTTTATTAAGTGTGTAGCGAAGATCATTTGTATCACCATTCTCCTAAAATATCATATATTCTGTTTCCTTTTGCTATTATAGCATGAAACTCTTTTGGTACAAATAGTTTACGCCAAATGTTTCGTTTAAACCAGTTATTGGATTCAAGATAATCTGTTCTATCTATCCATGCATCCATAATTTCAATATAACCAGCAAAATATTCTCCATTTCGCTTAACGAATATTTGTGTAGCCATAATTACCTATCAACTACTTTTAAAAATATTACTAATTTTAGTTCTTGATGAATGCTGCCCATGATAGTTATACTCGAAACATACAATCTATTTTCAATGAAGATTTGTCTTTATCTCTACGATCCACTACAACAAAAATCTTTTCTGGTTCTTTTCCAATTATTTCTATGGCTTTTCTGATAGTGTTTTCGGTTGTAGAAGTGTCGTCGATTAATAGATATGGTTCGGTTACTTTTCCAATCAGTTTATTATCTTTTGTAACTATTGCTAAATCAGTAGTAATACACATAAAATGTAATGATGTTGCTAAAATTGCTCCTGCTGATTCTATTCCTACTATTGTAGTAAATGTATCTGTTTTATATTTAGATACAATATTATGTATAATATCAGGAAGTTTCCTATCAACTATCATTTCCTTTACATCATATAATGTATTACTATATTTTCCACTATGTAATTTAAAATGACCATAATGTGTATATTTAGATAAGTCTATCATTTAATAACTCCTTGTTTTTTCTCCAATAAAATATACCTTTATTTCTAATATTGTTCTGGTTCAGTTCTGTTAATAATAAATGCAATTCTCTAAGTCTACCTATCTGTCGTTGTTTCAATTTTTCTCTATATTTTGGAGGAGTACTTAGAATATCATTATGGATTGATAATTCTAAAAATTTGCTACGTAGTTTTAGATATAATTCTAAGTCTTTCTTTTCAATTAGTTTATCAAGAATAGACATAATTTCTCTCCTTTTTCAGTGAAGACTTTTTATTCTACATTCTTATAATATCAGCTGTTTGCATTAATTTAAGATATTCTAAACTATCTACATTATAAACATTTAACATAGACATTATGCTTTCAGTAGACATAATTGCTAAATCATGATAATATATAGAATATCCTTGATAAATTCCATCATTCATAAACTATGATATAGATTCTAAATACTTAAGTCTTGCTATAGTAAAATTACACTCTTCACAACTCATTGCACAATTTTCTTTCATATAACATTCTGAAAGTGTTGCAAGTATTTTATCTTTTGTATTATCAAAATTATCATATTCTTCTTTGATAGCATGATAACCACTACTATTATATACTGGTCTACATCCACAATCAGAATGATAAGGACATTGGTTTTGTTCATTGGAATTTATAAAGGTATCACAACAACATATTATTCGATTGTTGCGGCTAAAGATACGTACGAATTTATTTCTATCCATAAAATTGTTTATTTTTTCAATAATTTCTTCAATTTTATTTGAACAAGTTGCCAAAAAGTAAAATATGATTGTAATATTTGTGATTCATATTCAGGAAACTTCTCTCTAAGATTTTCACCATATATATAATAAATTCCTGCTTCATGTAAATAATTCTTTAATGATACATTTTCAAGAATATCATATAATAACTGATTACAAAATACACGTATTCTTTTTTCAGCAGATGATGGTTTTACATCATAAGCATTGATTATAATTGTATCTAAATCAGTTGGGTCATCAAACCTGAAATATATTAAACTTTCAAGTAAAAGTTCTTCTTCTTCTGAACGGTCTCTTCCTAACGACATCAAATTTTCGTCCATAAGTATGGATATATATCAATATTATATATATCTATGTGTATTAGTAATATAACTATTAATTTCAGTATCTAAAGTTCATCTTTTTCTAACTCCAAATTTTAGAAACATAACACATCTGTCACAAGAAATACATGAACATTCTATCCGTTTACATTCTTTTTGTGTTACTATTGGTATATGTTTAGTGTTATCAAATCGATCATGAGTACATTGCATATCTGTACAGTATCCATGTGTACGTTTTTCAGATATATCACATGCTAAACATTGTAATGTATCAGTATCTAATGATGACTTTAGTATATATCCAACAACAAAATCTGAGCGGATCATAAGGTTTGTTCCTTTATCAGTCTATATTAATACCTTTACTGTATTATATGTGCATACAATAGTACAAGTAGCACATTCTTTATCGCAACCATATTGTTTTCCTTTACAGAAATCTTTTGTAGCAATAATTATATGATTAACATTATTGAATGCATGTAGTGATGCAATATCTTTAGCACATTGACTTTTTGTTGGACAATGAAATCCTTCATATTGAACTCTGCATAAAGAACAGTATGTTATATTAGATGTACTTAAATCACTTTTTGATGTCCATACTAATACATAATCGCTACGATTTTGATTCATAATTTATGTAGTCACATCTGCATTATCTATTGCTTGTTCTAAGAATTCGCCATCATCCATATCTTTTATAATCTTAATAAGTATAGATTTTGATTGCTTTGATAATATTTTGAATAACATTTCTTTTTCTGACATTTATATCCACTCTGTGAGTTTCTGTGAAGATTTGCCTTTATTTAATATAGATGCTTTTTGCATTCTGTCAACTTCACTTAACATACATCCCATACGAGATGCATAATTGATTTGGCTCATCATACTAAGTATTGATCGTATATTAGTATCTGTCCATTTATATTCAGTATTTATAAAGTAGTCTATACCACCATTGTGATAATTATCATATATAGAATCAGGAGGTCTATATCTATCACTATGAATAGTACATCCAAGTTCATATATTCTCAAATATCTTTTTTCAATTACTTTTGGTGTTTCAGTATTGTTTATGATCACAAATATTTGAAGTAAGTTTCTTTTATATCCTGCCTTTTCAAAGAAGCTAATACATTTTAATGCAGATTCTTCCTGTCCTTCATTATCCCAAGAGAAACGGATGTTATAAAATCCAGCAGATTTAATTTTATGAGCCAACTCTTCTGTCATGAGAAGATTCTTAAATCCTTGTGTTGCCATGAACTTAAACTTATTTGTTTTATGAAGTTCAATAAACATATCAAGAATTTCATTGCAATGAATATTACCAAGAAAATTATTATCATATAGCAATACATCTTTTCTATCTGGATTTGCAAGAATCCTGTTTTTCACAAATTCTACGTCATAAAATATATCTTCTGGTTCTATTTTATAAACCATACACCACGGACACTTATATCTGCAACTTCTTTGTGTATGTATAATTTGTGTATTATTTATATCTTTATTATCAGTAGGTAGTATTGAATAATCGGGCATAAACTGTTCTGCTTCTTTATGATACATAGTAACTATTTCTGCCTCTGGTATCTGTTGTTTATAGTATTCTGGTAACATTGTAACAGCAGTTCCACCAAGAAAAACTTTAGCATTTTTACATAGTAACTTCCAGTATCTTGCTGAAGATAAAACAATATCTGATTCATATGTAAAAACACTGGTTACATATATTTCATTTATATCATCTAATGGAATATCTTCTGTTGGAATATTACCATTTATATAATATACTTTATTTCCAAGACCTTTATTCCATGCACTTATCTTAAGTAATCCTAATGGAATGCTATTATATTTATTGTTTCGAGCCTGGTTAAATGGAGGTCTAACTAATAAAATGTTATTCATTGTTGCACCTTTTTAAGAATATTGCAACAATTTATTAATCTTTCTAGTTTACTTATTTGTTCATATTTATTATATTTTAGTTCTTGAGTTGGATATATCGTAATAGAATATCTTTCATTCAGTTTTTTTGATGTATTTCTTGTAATCAATACTTCATCTCCTTTAATAAGCCACATATGTATAGGATTCAAATCTTTTCTATTATCAAATGCTAAAAGCATAAAATAATCAACATCTTTATTATTACCTATACTGAAACACCAGAACATTCCATTACGATTTTTGTGTTTTAATAAACAGCTAGTTTTAACATTTATTTTATATCCCTTATCACAAATAAAGTCATAACCAGGATGATTATATGGCATCCGTTCAACATTTTTAAAGATTTTAGATAACAATCTTTCTGCTATATGGTATCCAAGCCACATTGTACATTCTTTGTTGTCTATCATAGATTTGTGCTTGCCACTTTTATGATTTATGTCATTGAGCCACTCTTTATAATTATTATATCCATGTTTTTTAGATAAACTATCCCAATAATCAAATCTATTTTTAAATCCCCTGCGTGTTACACAATATTCTTTATATTCAGTCCATGTGATTATACCATGTATTGCTTTATAATGCATACTTTCTTCTTTCATTTTATCAACTCAACAAATGTTAAATAGTTGAAGTTGCATATATATCTTTGCCTGCTTAATCAACTCAACAATTTTTTGGCAGGCATATAATTTATTTTTTCTCTACTTTATCTATTTTATCTACAAAAACATCTATGTATCTTTTTATGTTATGTCTACATCTACTAATTCCGTCTACGCAATCATCACATAAAATACATTTATTTGTTGAAAGCATTATTGTATGTTTGCTATTATCAAAATGAAATCCTTCTGTCCATGTCCCTTCTGTGCCTCCACCAAATACACAACATGTATGAGAATACTTTTGAATAAGGATACCACAGATATCATGACATGTATTACTTGTTCCAGCTATACCAATACGACAATACAAGCAATTATTTGCATCTTTATATACCAGAACAGGATTGCTACGTTTCATGTGATTCCAACCACTTCTTTATATCTTATAATTGTTTCAAGTATTCTTCTACATTGTATTTTTGGATATTTACATTGTTTATCGCATAAGAAACATTGATTTGTTGTCATTATTATTTTATGGATACTGTTATTAAAATGCTCTATGTCACGTATTCTCATAGCTTCTTTGTTATATCCCTGAACTCCACATTGAAAAACATAATTATGATTAATATCTCTTAAATAGCTATTTGCACACAGATTATCTCCATTATCTCTTCCTTTACATGCAAAACATCTGATATATTCTGAATCATTATTTGATTCTAATATATACATTATTATAATATGACTTCGATTCATGTGATTCCTTTTTACTGAAGACTTTCTTTAGATTATCTTTCATCAACATTTGTCATCTGTTTATATAAGTCTTTTAGTGTATTTCGGAACTTACATTCTTTATTGCAATTTGGTATTAAGTTGCATCCATTTGTTGAAACTAATATTTTATGTATAGTATTATCAAATTTGAAATACTCAGTCCATCGACCATTGTTTGAGTGTGAACAACATTTATATTCGCTATCTTCTTGTACGCAAACATAACATACCGTACCTATTGATCCGGTGGCAGCGGAACATATCCTACAATGTCTTTTATTATCGATTGGATCATAGTAGACGAATATATGGTCAGTTCTTCGCATAATTATGCTCTGTTCAGATGGTCAATTTTATTAGCAAAATCTTTCGTGTATTCAGGTATGTTGAAAGGACATGTATATCCACGTTTTACTAAACAGTTGCCTTCATGATAACTACACATTCTACATTCTAATTCACTTATTACAATATCATGTTTAGTGTTGTTAAAATGAAAATTGTTACTATGTTTATTAGGATGAGTACCATACGAGCAACATATCATAGTATTGCATGTATTTCTAAAAACAATTGAAGTCCTTACATTTTTGCTGATACATAATCTACAATAGATAACTCTATTAATTTTATTATAGTATGCTACAATAAAACTGTCTCTGTGTTTCATGATTCTTTTTCAGTGAAGACTTTTCTTTAGAATATAATGTAGTCAATAGTCATACCGATGAATAAAAATATGGATACTCCTATGAAGAAAACAAAAACACGATTTCTGAATCTTGCTTCTATAATATATATTATTAGCCATATTAATGGAAGAAGTATAGTGAATAGAAGCATGAAGTCTCCTTTATTGACATTTATTAGATGCAATATCATATAATAAAAGTATGATGAATATTAATATAATTATAAGTACTGTTGTTTCTCCAAAGAGGTACTCAATTATACCAATAATAAAAGAAAGTCCAAGTATAATAGATGTACTAATTATTCCCATTTTGATCATGTTCAATGATATACATTTGAGTCTATGCATAATTATATAATCCATTCTCTTCGCATAGCACTTCCAGAAACACAGATAGCATCAATGAGAGTAGTCCAGTTGGCTTCGGGCTTCAGTTCTTTAATATAGAATTGGTTATCAATTTGTTCACTGTTTTTATCATCTGGATTTTTGAGAATAGTGCGACTGACAAATCTATTCTTGATTATTTTATTTGCACGATGTCCTTCTTCATTGAAGTAAAGGTTTAAGCCTATGTCCCTAATATACTCTATTGGTTTGATTCCTTGCCTTTCTTTTTTTCCGGTTTTTACTGATGTTGCTCTACCTTTTTCATCAATAGTACCTATATATTCATCACGTAATCCTGATGTCAGTACTATATTAGAAGGACGTTTTATAATTGGAGTTATTATCTGCTTATTTAGCATCTCGTACAAGTGTCCGTATTCAACCTGGAGTGCTTGTTTTCGTTTATTATCATCGCACCATTGAGATTCAATAAGATGCATGAGATTAGATGAGCCATCAAAACATATTGTGGTTATATCTTCAGGAAGGTCTCTTATAAATCTTATAATACTATTGAAAGAATCTGCTTGACAATATAGTTCTTCAAATTCTTGTTCTGTTCTGTTCTTAGCAAAAATCACATCTGATTCAAATCGTATTGTAAGGTCAACCATAGCTGATTTAGTTATAGTAGTACAAAAATGTGTTTTTCCACATTCAGGATTAGAAATTAATTCAAGAATTATTGGTTTTTTAGATATCATTGATTATCACATCTGAATTTTATTCTTTTCAATGGAGTGAGCTACTTCTTGCTAAAGCAAAGAAGCTTCTTGTTTCATAGAGACCATATTTGGTTGCTCTCCACAAGCGTTAATTCCGATAGTTCCTATCGTACATTTATTTAATATATTGATTGCAGCGTTATGATCTCTATCCAGAACAAGACCACATGAAGGACAACTATGTATCCTTACTGAAAGGTCTTTCGGGACTGAATTACCACAACTGCTGCAATTCTGACTTGTATTTTTTGGATTAACCAATTCAACTATTTTCCCAGCATATTCTGCTTTGGATATAGTATAATTAATTAAATGTGACCATGAAGCATCTGATATACTTTTTGCAAGATGATGGTTCTGCATCATATTCTGTATCTGCAAATCTTCAAATATGATATGGTCATATGTATTTACTAAAGTTCTGCTTAGTTTATGATTGAAATCTTTCCTTTGGTTCCGTATTGTTCTATGTATTGTTGCTACTTTTATTCTTTGTTTATTTCTATTATTTGAACCTTTCTTTTTATTACTTAGTTTCTTTTGTTGGTTTATTAATTTATTTTCTGATAATCTTAAATAATGTGGAGGCTCTATCTGTATACCATTACTGAGTATAATTAATGAAGTTAATCCTACATCTATTCCAACTTTATTTTTAATTTCAACTATTGAAACATGTATATTGATATCACACGAAAAAGAAGCACACCATTGATCTATATCTTTCTTTATAGTACACGTTTTAATTGTACCTTCAATATTTCTATGTAATATGATTTTAATATTTCCTATTTTAGATAAAGATAACATATTATCTATAATTTTAAACCCGGAACCTGGATATGTAAAACTATTATATCTATTTTTACCTTTGAATCTTGGATATCCACATCCTTTAAAGAAACGTTTATAACTTTTATCTACACGTAATATAACATTCTGTAATACTTGACTATATACTTCTTTTTGGAATATAGTTTTAGTATTAGTCATATTATTAATCTGATCATATTTATTCAACCATTCCTGTTTCCCCCATGGAAATATATCTAATTTAAATTTAAGTTTATTCAATTCAGATTGGTTTTTCCTATCTGATAAACATTGATTATATAAATTCCTACAGGTAGTAAGTGTTTTATTTAGTATAACTTCCTGTTTCTTAGTAGGATATATTCTATATTGGAATGATTTTATCATAGTTACTCTGAACAATCTATATATAGGTTTAAAACTATTTAACTTTATGCCTATCCTTTAAATGTTATTCTGAACAAATACTCTTTTCAGGGATAGGCAAATTCATCTCAATTATAAATAAATTGAGTTTTTTTATAATTTCAACTACTTCATCTTTATTTAGTTGACAATATGATACACCCATTTCTTTTGTTTCTAATGCAGTCATTTGTATCATTCTTTCTCTTTTTTGCCCACCATAAAAAGAAGTAATTATTAATTTATCTGATTCATATATGTTAGTTGACATAATTATCCATTTCCAAAACAAAAGTCTTCACTGAAAAAGAGAAGATGTGCTTAGAGAAGCACATCATCATCTTTTGGTTTAATGCGATCTTTTACTACCAGTATAAAATCTGCATTCACATTATTGATGCTATTTTTTGTTTTGCAGTATCCTCCAAATACTACTTCGTCGCCCTTTAGGATATCATCTGCTTCATCTTCATTTACCCAGATTGGCATCGGTTGAAAGCTGCCAAGAGTAGACGCTTCCACTTTTACGGAACCGTATGCTGTTGCTTTTCCTCCTTTACTTCCAACAGTACCATACCAGATACCTGACTGAAGTGGTTTTGCATCTTCTACAGGATCAGCAGTTTTTATTATATCTGCACCTGTAAATAATACTTTGTCCAGTTGCTCTAATAAGACCTCATCCGGTATATCGAACCTATTCTTTTCTCCGATATTGATTCGAGCTTTATATGATGCTCCTTTAACAATATCTATTTTCCGGTCCCAAAGAAGAGTGTTTCTGATTTCTGGTTTTCCGTTTCTGTTTATTGCTATGGTTATAGCCTGGAAATTCACCTCTTTATCATTCTGTGTAGTTTGTCCATCTTTTACAGATAATACATCGAAAGATACATCTTCAAGAGACCCTGCTGCCTGCGCTCTTTTTATATTTGGATCGCTTCTGAATGATGCAAGACCTTGTGTTTTGTTCTTGAAACCTTCCGCTGCCATTATCTTTTTTATCTCTTTATCGATATTCTCTACTGTATATTGTACTTTACCTGATTTTATCAAGCTTTTTGACAATTTTGCGATTGCTTCGTCATACGTCGTCATGTTTTGTTTGTTTCATCTCCGCAGTTGTTCATTTTATATCATTGTTCAGCATAGCTGAACTATGAAAAGAAAATTGTAGATTGTATATTTACTTGTTTAACTGATATTGAATTTATGTAATCTTTGCTCGTTGAAGTTTTTTGAGTTTCGTGAGCTTTTGCTCGATTTTGTACAATCTACAATTATGTTACTAATATCTTTTATGTATATAAATATTTTCAATTATCTTTTTTTTATATTACTAATGCTATCAATAAAACCTATCTTTGTACCATTCAGTAACCTCTTTTTGTCGTTTATCCCAATTATTATTTTTTGGATAATATGTAATATTTTGATATGTTTTTTTCTCAATATTATTGACACTTGAAAGAAAAAATTCATCAGTTATTGCTGGTATTTCAACATTAATATCTAAAGGAACTCTTATCCACTTCCCACAATCTGTTTTTTTCCTTCCTACACCAATGATTTTAGATAAATCTTTTGAACCAATAAGTAGTGAAAAGTCATGGTTCATGTTTATATATTCTTCATCATCTTTACTAAATCCACCTGGAGTATCTCCAGGATGTTTATGAATTACCGTATTGAAATGATCACTGCATTGTATATCATCTACTGATGCCATACCTACAGTTTGTTTTGGAATAGTAATATCTTTTATCAGGAAGATACCATCATTATCAGGTTGTTGTTCTGCATTAGCATATACAAGGAATTCAACATCAGGAAATGTTTTCTGAAGATGTTCAAGTTTTAGATAAACATCAAGACTTAATCGAAACTTTGTTTTTTCTGATTTATGATGGCAATCATCTATACAGGTAATACCTGTATTCCATACTTTACCATGTGAATTATATTTTTTATAATCAGCAAGAGTAACAGATGATACAGTTTGTTTAGGTATACTGACATATTCTCTTAATCCATCAAAAACACCTTCAGGACAAGTACCTGAAACTACACATGATCTTGAGATACATGTAAGACATGGCATTTCTTCTTTTTCTATCTTGTCTATTTTATCTATTTTATCTTTTTTATTTTTTCTTTTCTTCATTGTTTCACTTTCCCATTCTTTTCTATATACACATGATGATTCATAAGTGCAATCAATCTCACAATGAATACAGGGTACGTAACTATCTGTTTCACATATTGTACATCCTGTACATACTTCAATATCTTTACAGAATCCACAATTTAATTTATTATCCGAACAATTGAAACATGTTGTTTCTTCTTTGATTTCCATTAAATGACCTCAGTTTAGTTTAAAACTATTGGACAACAAGAACAAATCTGATATTTTTCTAATCCATGAAGTGCACATGGTTCACAGTTTTCTTTGTTTGGACATTCATTACATTCTGATGGAGTTATTCCTGAAGAGGGTTCTATGAACATATATTTTATTGGTTGTAATACATCTATGTTGCGACTATTTTTTCTTACCATATGCCATAATGCACATGATGATGCCAATATTGGAGGAATGAAAAACATAGGAACTACCTGATATCTGTTGGTTTCACCTGTGCCCCATAATTTATCTATTTTGCTTTTTACAGATATATGGTCGGCGTTACAGCCGATTCCTATATATGAAATATTGTTATCTTTACAATATTTATATATTTTCATTTGAGTCTTATAATCATCATTACAATCAAAGACAACTTCATCTATTAACCTGAACAGATCAGTATCATTATAGATACCATCATAACACATAACAGTTATTCCAGGACGCATTCGTTTCAGGAACTCACTTAATACTTCTGTCTTTTTTCGTCCAATAGTTCCTTCAAATGGAAATGGTAATCTACTCAGATTATGTATCTCAACTATATCACTATCGAATAATGTGATGGATTTCACTCCACCCATTACAGCCATAATGGCTGACCATGTCCCTGTGCCTCCGCAACCTATTACTGATAACGATTGTGGAATATTAATATTTAATGTATCATGTCTTTTATATAGTTCTGCTTCTTCATCTGTATCCATTATATTCTCCATTATTTATTCAGATGGTATCGGGGCTGTTTTTGGAATAACCCAGGCACCCATTTCATTCCTGGTGGTTTCTGATAACTTTTTCCGAATTAAGTTATATAATGTTGTATCGCTCTCAGTAAAACAACTATACACATTGATTTTAGTCAATGTATCAGCTAATACCTCTTTCATGCGAACTATATCAGCAAGATTGGTTGCCTTTTTTCCAATAATGTTTGTTGTTCCGACACAAATCTCTCCATCAGGTAATGTATGTAAATGTTTTGTATAAGTGACTCCTGTGATATCAGTGAATCGTACTTTAGAAACTATATTATTTTCATTAATATAAAAATGAAGTATTCCATCATACTTTACCGGGTTATCCAGTTGAACAGATTTCTTAGATGATTCATCTATTCCGTGAGTTACTGTTATAGTCACTGGAAAACTATATACTATTATATTACCAATTTTTGATAGCAGTAATTTACGTTTCATTACTTCTTCATAGGTAATATCTTCAGGCATAGGTCTGATAGATTTTCTAAGTCTTTCTAATCGTAGTTTCTCTAGATTAAATGATTCAAGATATTGCTGTTTTATTTTTAGGATTGTTTCTCTTGCTTTTGATGTAACTTTTTCAATAAATTCACTATGATAATTTTTTGATTCCCCTGAAAGTTTAAGTGTATATATATTATCTCCAAGAATGATTCTCATATCTTTTCTAATAGATATGGCGTTTGATATTATATCTATATCAGTAACATGATTTGATTTTAGATATTCAGATACTTTAGTCAATAGTTCTATTGTAAATTCATTAAATACATGAGTTACATCACAAAGATACAGAATATTATGTATTGGTAAATAACCACCAATGGATCGTCCCTTATATTTAAAAACGATAGGACATATTACTTCCTCTTTAATATATAACTGATTCTCTGTTGGAATACTACTGATATCTATATTAACATTAACAACTTTTCCAGTATATCTTGATGATATACATCTATTATTAATATATATAGAATCAGGAACTAAAGCTTCAGTGGTTATTGTATGGCAATACAAATTCCTGAATTGTGATTCAAAAAAAGAAAAGCAAGGATGAGAAACTAACTCACCTGTACCTTCATATGTATCGAAATGTTCCATATTGTTATCCTCCAAAAAAAAAGAGGAACAGGGAATTTATTCCCTGGCCACATCGAAGGTATCGATCTGGATATTGGTGATATCTGCGATAACGTAGTCTGATATATCTTCAGGTTCTACCTCTTCGCCATCAACTTTCACCCTTGCCTTCCCTATTCCTGCTGCGGCTGCTTTCCCGGAGATAAAATCTCCAAGATCATTGATTGTCCCGCGGTTAATTTTTTCAGTTTTGCCATTCACAGAGACATTTATACACGCCTCTTCTGCATTGATTTGCCACGCTTCTGTCATATTTTTTGTTCTCCTTTGTTTACATATTCCCACACGACTACACTGGGTTGTACGAAGATGTAAGTAGCATTACAAAAAAACCTCTTCGTTTAAAAGTCGGATGGAATTCTGACCCAGTCACTTTATATTATATTTCTTTATTTGTTTAGATAGTTTTGTAGTTCTATCAACTATTTTATTAACATCATATTTTATTGCTTGTACCTCTGTTTTTAGTATATCAAGTTTAATAGATAATGTTTCATGATGAACATTATACCATTCTATCCAATTAAGTATCCCTGACAAACTTTCCCGTACACCAACAGCCATTCCACGAGCTGTCAATATACAATTAACAGAACTACTAACTACTCTATCTTCATCTTTTTTTGAATATGGTTTATTCTGATATTTCATAAGTCCTCCATATAATTAAACAATGTCTTAACATGATTTACTTGATAACAACCAGAGACCTAATGGATTCCTACTATCAGAACCACTTGAAATATTAAGCACCTGTCCATTTGTAAAATTTATATCTATATCACCTTCTCCATCTGATATAGATTTAATCGTTAATCCAATACAATCTTTTCGTATTTGTCTTCGTTCAACTTCATATTTACTCATAATTCCTCCACATTTCAAAAGAAAGGTCTTCACTGAAAAAATAAAAAAATGAAAACTTATTCTTCGGTTTTCATTATTTTATCATGTGCTTTTTTAGCAACAGGACTTCGATGATGATCTGTCTTTTTATGCATTCCGACAATACCTGCATGGAGATGGTTTTTGGTTATTACTTTTCCTTCAGGTATTATACGAATATCCTTTTCCTCAACATCATCCTCTTTCATTTTCTCTCGAAGTGTTTTTGTTTTCGGTACTTTTTCTGTACTGATAACCAATTTCCTGATAGATGAAAGCTGGACATCTTTTGCTGCTTCTGGTTCAACTTCTTTGTTGTTGACATATACAAAGAACCCTTCTGAAATATCTGTTGCTAATTCAACAACCATTTCAGTTAAATTCTTCCATGTTTTCATTATTTCTGTTAATGGCATTGTTTCTTCTTCACCATCTACAGAAATCAATACTTCTGGACTATTCCAGACTTTACTTACTTCCCATATTTTAGACATATTCTTTTACCTCTTTTATATTATATTATGAATAGTAGTGGACAGAGACAACAGACAATGGTATAGTTTAGGAGGCTAACACGAAGTTAAATTGTCTCTGTCCATATTGATTTTATAAAAATATTTCTATTAGATTAACATTCCAAGTATGAAGTTTTTCTGCTTCTAAAGCAGATACCTTTTTACCATCTATATGTACTTCTGCCCCAAGAATATCCAAATCATAGAATAGTACAATTACTAAATCATAAATATTACTGTACCATTTGTCTTTATAAACAGCATATCTATCATTGTTTTGACATACAACCGAATCTCTCTTTTTCGGTATCGTTGTAAACACTTCTCCTTTAACAATAGTAGAACCCATGATTTGCATTCCTATAGGTTTAAGAACCTTTACTGTGATTTGTTTTGAAATATCTATGTTCCATGCTTTTGAATCTGTCCATGCATTTTCATCGAATGAAATATTAACAGGAATAAACTTTCTAAACTTTTTTGTTTTAGAAAGCAACTCCCGTTTAGGATAGTGTTCTTTGTCAGATACAACAGAATATTCTTTATCTGTGTAACATTCAACCACTATTTCTTTATTGTTACCATATGGCTTCTTTATGGCTTTTAGATATGCTTTATCTTTTTTATTGATTAAAGATACTTCTATTT
>Ga0180732_1001015_pt1 | contig 19032 bp, 14 predicted proteins | sample KR11_01MetaG_FD_148674 | JGI IMG/M metagenome (GOLD analysis project Ga0180732, IMG submission 148674) | Groundwater microbial communities from the Olkiluoto Island deep subsurface site, Finland - KR11_0.1 MetaG | ecosystem: Environmental > Aquatic > Deep subsurface > Groundwater | place...
AAAACAGCCTTCATTCCAGTGCTGACACCGCCCTGAGCAGTTGCGTTCAGTATGGCTACCGTTCCAGCACCTGGAAAGAGCTGAAATAAAATAACCGCCATTACAAAGCTGCCATAGTTTTGAATACCAAACATTTACTTTTCCCTTTGTGTAACGGATTCTTTTCAGCGGGTTCGGGGTTTTCCGCTCCACTGCAAAATACTTGCTAACCGGTTTTTAGCTTCCAGCTTTTGATTCTATAATGGTTTCTTCCAAGTTTTGGTTCAAACCGTTGAAAAAGGAATCCACATTTTTCAAGCACCCGAATGGAAGCAATGTTATCTTTATGGGCATATGCATTGATTTCACTAAGTCCCAATTCATTTAAACCAATATTAAGCGCTATCTGAACAAGTTGAGTTGCGTAACCTTTGCCCCAATAGTCCGGATGAAAAAAATACGCTATTTCAGTCCCCCAACCAGGATCAAACGGATCAATATTAAGACCACCCCATCCAATGATTTTTAAGTTTGATTTCAGTAATACTGTCCATGGGGCGTAACCGAGTCTTTCAAATTGCTCTGCATAAGCTATCAACCTTGATCTGGAATCATCGAGCGATTTTGCGACATAGGTATATTGCATTGACTCCTGATCGCACTGGATTTCATACAGAGGGACGACATCATCCCTTTTAAATTGGCGAAAAACCAAACTCTCAGTCTCAAGATTCATTTAAATACGAACTCATCCACGGTTAAAAGTATCGATTATCTCGACCCGGCATAAGGATTGTGCATCACCGGGTCAACCAATCCATTTTCCCATCAACAATAAATCATAAGTATTCGAGCCTCTAATGATCGACCCTTTCCGACATCCTTCATTTGAATAACCATTTTTTCCATACAACCGAATCGCATCGATATTATTTGACCAGACTTCCAATTCAATTTTCAGAAAATCATGTTTTCGGCACCATTTCTCCATCTCCTCCAAGAGTAAGCCGCCTACTCCATTTTTCCAGTAGTCCGGGTGAACGGACATTCCGAAGTTGCCAGCGTGCCGATACTCAGGTTTGCCGTATCTGGAAAAAGTCAAACAGCCAATCACATCGTCGCCGTTTAATGCTATCAGGCACAATTGATCGTTGATTGCTTTGTTATCAGGCAGAAAGTCTTTTACCTCTATTTTTGAAATCCCATGTTCACGTAGGGATATTCCTTCAAGTCTCAGCCCAAAAAGGAAATTCAGATAGCCATGGATCGCATCCAAGTCTGTATCTGTTGCTATTTTGATAATATATCCCATTGTTTTTATATGGTTAACCAAATGTCAGTTGTAACTGGGGTGAACCATTGTGTTTATCATACTCCATGAAACCAAACTTCCAATAGAATGAAAGAACCCTGTCGGCTTTTTCATTCACCCCCAACCTGATACCCGCATATTTTCCCCGGCATGTCTTGATGAGCTTTCTTAACAATGCAGAGCCGATTCCCGCATCCTGATATTCAGGCAAAACGCCGATCCCCAATTCAGGATATTCAGCATGCTCAGCAGTTACACAGTCTTTAATCCTGCTCCAAATAGCGCCAATCATAATGCCATCTTTGACAGCAGCATATCCTATGTCATCAGGTTTTCCCCAGTTTTCATAATACGCTGTAATTGCCGGATCATTCAATATGCTTCTGGTTCTGCCTGAAACCCCATCAGGATTCAATGCTGTCCAAAGAATTTCCATAAACTCATCCGATTGAGTAGAGTAAAGTTGTATTATATCAATATCTTTTAGATGTTTCATATCAGACAACCTCTTTTTATTAATGGCATTCTCTCATATAACCACTAAATCACTTAACCACTTAATCACTTAACCACCCATAAAATCTGTACTTTTCGCCTTTCCCGTTCACTGTTCACTCATTACCCATCACTCATTACTGTCTCTTCAATTATGGCATCCCAACCAACAATCCAAATTGGCCCCTTTGATCTTGTGGCAATCAATGCAGAACTGCATTTTGAACCGTGTTCCCTTCAGCCGGTCCATGGCGGCCACTTCCCCATGGCATTGGGTGCATTCCACCTGTTTTTTGATATGCCTCTGGTGAATGAAAAAAACATGCTCGGGAATATAATTCACCTTGACCCAGGGGGTGGATGTTTTGGTGTTGAAATATTGATGTTCTTTCTTTATTTCCGGGTGATTGGAAATAATGTGGTTATGGCAGTACAGGCATTTTTCCACCGGCGGAATCCCGGGATGTTCCGAACGTGAAACATAGGAATGGCAGAATTCACATTGGATGTTTTTCACCCCCGCATGGACCCGGTGGCTGAAAGCGATGGGCTGTTCCGGTCCCATCCCCATTCCGGGAAGAAGGTAAAACAAAAAAAGAAACAGGCCGGATAGAAGCAAACAGGCAAAGAAAATGAAAAACAGGCCCAGATTCTTTGTCTTCAACTTCCGCTTTACAGCCAAAAGGGAGAAACGGCCTTTCATGATTCCCCCTCCTCATGGCTTCGATTCAGGATTTCCGGAAAAATCCTAATAAAAAAACGCAAACACAAAGCCATGATGCCGAGAAATCCAATGAAGATCAATCCATCGGCCAATCCTATGGGAAGGCTTCTTCCCGGATTCAATTCCGGTCCCAACAGGAGAAGGTGCTCCAGCCAGATCCCAAGGATCACCATGGCACAGAGAACCACCATCCACCGGGGCTTGGTTTTCACCTTTTTGTTCAGAAGCACAAAAAAGGGAAGAATAAAGGAAATCGTGAAAACAAACCAGGCCAGTTCCTTCCAGGGAGACTGAAGGGTTCTGGTAATAACATATTGTGTTTCCTCAGATATATTTCCGTACCAGATCACCACGAGCTGGCAGTAAAAAAAATCAGCCCACAAAAGGCAAAAACCGAAAAACAGCTTTCCAAGATCATGAAATTGATTTTCAGTGACTCTCAAATTTCCATTGGATCCGAGATAAAGCACGGAGACCACAATAATCAAAGCGCCTAATCCCACGTAAAAGGCCTTGACAAAAGTATAGGCTCCGAAGAGGGTGGAGACGAAATGGGGATCGGCGGAAAGAACCAGGTCATAGCCCAGGAGGGACAGCACCAAGGCATAGCAAACCGCATACAAGATTCCGAAAACCGTCTTTTTTTTCAATATTTTTTCAGGATCATGGAATGACTTGCTCCAACGGTTTTCCAGAAAAGCCCTTATTCTGCCCGATAGTCCCTGATACTTTCCTGCGGAATACTTCTGGAATCGCAAGGTCATGGCATGATAAACATAGCAAAGACCCACACCGTACAGAATCAATAGTCCGGCCAAATCCCGGGTCATCAGAAAGGGAACATTGAGCCATGCCTCCTTGCCCGTGGCCAGGTGAATCCAGGGGAATACAAATTCTTGACCAAAAAACAATCCCGGGAAGAAAATTAAAGATACCGGGAAAAAGAAGGCGAACCCTTCGGAGATGGCACAGAGTCCCCGGCTCCACCGGGCTTTGGTGATATGCATGACCACGGAAAACAGCAATCCTCCCTGGGCCATGGCCGACCACACCAGAAAGTTCGTCAGATAAGCTTGCCAAGCCCTGGCCGGATTCCTATGTACCAGGAGAAAATAAAAACCACCCACCCCCGCAAGAATCATCAGAAAAAACAGCCCTGCCCTGTTTTCCTGTTCCATGAAAAAGGGGGTTGATGTTCCATTCTCGCTGTTCTTCATTAAAAAAGCCTTATCTCCCCGCCGTGTTGATCAAAAAGGCTGCTGAGTTGCTTATAGTCTCCGGCATTGCAGGCAGCCACAATGCCGAAAAATCCGCCGGAACATTCCGTGAAATAGTGCCTCGGCAGCTTGGATCGGGGAAGGTCCGTGAGCAGTAAAAATCCCAGCACATTTCCGATGACGCTGCAAACAATGGTCAATTCAAAGCTGACAATGAAAAAAGGCACCAGGGAAATCACGGGCTTTCCGGACACGATCAGGGTCCACTGACTGACGGAAAATACGGTAAGAATCCATCCGAGGATAAAACCCAGAATGCCGCCGCAAAGGGTGAAGTATCCCACCTTGCTTGGTTTGAGATACAAGGCCTCCCGAATCTTCTTGCTGGGAACCGGGGTATACACATCATCAATCTCCCAGTTGGATTCCATGAGGGCCTGAATGGCCGAAACCGCCTGGTCTTCCTCTTTAAAAAGCCCGATGACGTATTGTTTTCCGTTGGTTTCAGATGTCATGGGCGCTCCTTTTTCCTGTGGTTTCCTTGAGTTCGGACATGGCCAATGAAGGCATGTGCTTCACAAACAGGATGAAGAGGAGAAAAAACAAACTGAAAGACCCCATCATGATGCCGTATTCGATGAGGGTCGGGGCATATAAACCCCAGGCATGGGGCATATACCCATGCCCCACACTGCCCACGATAATGACAAACCGCTCAAACCACATGCCGATGTTGATCACAATGGACAAACAGAAAAGCCAAACCACCGAGGTGCGAATCGCTTTGAAAAAAAACAAAAGAGGGGCCAGTGTATTGCACACCACCATGATTCCAAAACCGAACCCGTATTCCCCCATGACCCGCCAGCGAAAGGTTTCCATTTCCACACTGTTTTGGCTGTACCATGCAGCAAGAAACTCCGTGCCATAGGCAAAGGCGACAATGAGCCCGGTTAGGACAATGGTTTTGGCAACATTTTCCAGCACATTCAAGGTGATATACTGTTCATACCGGAAGATTTTTCTCAACGGAATCATCAGGGTCAAAACCATGGCCAATCCGGAATGAATGGCCCCGGCCACGAAATAAGGGGCGAATATCGTGGTGTGCCAGCCGGGAACGATGCCCAGGGCAAAATCCCAGGATACCACGCTGTGAACCGAAATCACCAGGGGAGTGGCCAGGGCTGCAAAGAACAGATAGGATCGGCTGTGATGGAGCCATTCCCGCTGACTGCCTGTCCATCCCAGGGAAAGGATGTGAAAGATTCGTTTTTTGGTTCCTTGAGAATGGTCCCGAATGGTGGCCAGATCCGGCAACATGCCCGTGTACCAGAACAGGGTACTCACCGTGAGATAGGAACTGATGGCAATCACATCAAACATCAGGGGCGACATGAAATTGGGCCATAGATTCCTCTGGTTGGGTAGGGGCAGCATGAAATAAACCATCCAGGTTCTTCCCAGGTGAATGAACGGAAACAGCCCAGCTGTGCAAACCGCAAATACCGTCATGGTTTCCGCAGCCCTGGCAATGGGGTTTCGCCACCCGGCCCTGAAAAGATGGAGAATGGCGGAAATCAAGGTTCCTGAATGGGCAATCCCCACCCAGAAAACGAAATTGATGAGATAGGTTCCCCAGGCCACAGGGATATTCTGGCCTCCCACGCCAATTCCGGTCATAATCTGCCAGGCCCAGCATCCGGCCCCCAGAAGCACGCCAAGGGCAAGCAAACCAATAATGAGCCAGTATTTGAGGCCCGGAGGTTCAAGGGTGGCCAGGACTGTGCGGTCCACTTTCTCAAATTCTATGTTTGCCCTTGTTTCCGCCATGGCTTCAGATCTCCCGGACCAGTTTCTTCAGATAAATCACCGCGGGCTTGGTGTTGAGATACCCCATGGCCTGGTAGGCTCTGGGGTCTTTAACCATGCGGCTGACCCGGCTATTCGGGTCCATTAAATTCCCGAAGGCCAAGGCATCCGTGGGGCAGGTCTGGACACAGGCCGGGATGACTTCCAAATCCCGGATGGCCCGGTTTTCATTTTTGGCCATTCCGTGAGCTTCCTTGATCCTTTGAACACAGAAGGAGCATTTTTCCATCACGCCCTTGGACCTCACCGTTACATTGGGGTTGAGTTGTAATTTAGAAAACCCTGGACGCTCCCAATCCAGCCAGTTGAACCGCCGGACATTGTAGGGGCAATTCTGGGCGCAAAACCGGGTGCCGATGCAGCGGTTGTAGATCTGATTGTTCAACCCTTCTTTGGAATGATGGGGGGCATATACGGGGCAAACCCCCTCGCAAGGGGCGTTGTCGCAGTGCTGGCATAGCATGGGCATGAAGATATAGTCATCCGGGCGGTTTTGATCCCTGTAGCGTTCAACGCTCATCCAGGCCATTTCCCTGCCCTTCCGCAATTGATCCAGGCCCACCACCCCGATATTGTTTTCCGCATAACATGCAGCAGCGCAAGCCCCACAGCCGATGCAACGGTCCAGGTCGATCACCATGCTCCAGCGGTAGGTATCATGGTCATGGGGAGGATAAAAATCTCTGTGTTTGTCGTATCCCTCGGGAAGGGGAAGGGTTAAAGGAAACTCTTCCATGGACAATCCGGGATGACCTTCGGAAGGGGCGTGGGGGGTAGCGTTGCGCCCCTCCCCTATCCAGGCGGAAACCGCTATTTTCCGGCTGAGACTGTCCAGGCTTCCGTCCGTATGGGCGAAGGCCTCAAATTTGCCGGTTTTATGAATTCCCGGCCCGAAAACATCGGGAAAAGGTTTTCCGGACAAAGGGTCGGTTTGGCCATTAAGAAGCTTGAAAGGATTTTCTCCCCGATTTTTCGCATACCTGCCGCAGGCAGTATGGCCCTGGCCGATGGCCATGACGAACAGGTTTTCCCGCACATTCATGGTTTCATAAACCGGCCCTTCAATGACCCGTATCCCGTTTCCAAGGCTAATAATCCGGCCATGGGTGAGTTTGTTTTTTGCCAGGGTTCGGGGATGGACAAGCACCGTGGTCTGCCAGGCCACCTTGGTTAAGGGATCAGGAATCTCGCAAAGCCAGGAACGGCTAGCCCCTCTTCCATCAAAAAACCGAATATCCGGCACCGCAAGAAAAACCCTTTCGCCGGGTGGCTTATGCTCCATGTCGGAAAGCAAGTCTTTGCATTCCCGTGAAAATACCACTGGCGGCCAGGGAGATTCATCATGGGAAGGGGTAAAGTCTCCCCCGGTTTGAACCGCCTTAACCCATTCGGATTTGTTTTGAATCCTGTTTCGATTGAATTGTGTTTCGTAAACATATTCCATGGCCGACGAAGCCGCCGGGGGGGATTCTTCCCCACGGGTTTGTCGGATCAGTTTTATCAGCAGGTCCATCAGGGCCGGAGCCTCAGTTACCCCGCCCATGGTGGGCTGAATCAAGGATACCATGCGAGTATGTCCTGAATAATCCCCCCAGGATTCCAGGGAATGTTTCACCGGATACACCAGGTTGGCCAGGGATGCGGTCTCATCCATGAGATCGGCAAAACAGACGGAAAAAAAGGATTCCCGGGCAAAAGCGGATTTGATGGAAGGGTCTCCGGCCAGGGTGAAAACCGGATTGCAGTGGTGGATCAACAGAAGGTCCGTCTCAATCGGGTCCTTCTGAAACCCTTGAAACATTTCCATGATTTCCGGTCTTTTGGCGGCTTTTTCAACCCCGTGGCGGCAGCAGAAATCCAGAAGGGTCAGGTTTGGGTCCATCAGGACATTGAGCAGGTTTACCGCTATATCCGTTTGAAGACAAAGGGTTCCCGAATTGCCAAACCCGGTACCGAGAATAAGCGGAGATTTGGCTTTCTGAAGCCTTGAAATGAGATGATGGTAGGATTCCGGCAGAATCCCGGATAGAGCAATGACTTTTTCCGGAGTATAGGCTGCGGAAATCTTTTCCAGGTTTTTATATAAGGTCGGAAGACACCCCTTTCCTAAACCCCCGGAAAGCATTTCCCGAATCAGTCCCAGGGCAATGGCGGCTTCACTGCCGGGATGGCAGGAAAGCCAGAGATCGGCATTGGCTCCGGTGAGAGACCGGTAAGGACCGATATGAGCGAAAAACCCCTTCCGGTCCCCGTCTATTCCGTGCATGGCTTTGAATTTTCCTGCATATTCCACGGGAGAGAGCCAGGTTTCCAGGAAATCCGCACCAAAGGAAACCAGCAAGTCGGCTTTTTCCATGTGGTAGGAAGCCAACCCCTCCATGCCGAAAACCATTCGGTTGGCTGTTTTCAGGGATTCATAGGCATAGGGTTCAAAAATCAGAGGGGCGTCGGATTGCCAGGTCACCAGAGCCTCCTTAAAAAGACGAAGCTCGCTTTCCCCCGCGATCCCGGAGATCATTTTGATTCGGTTCGGACCTTTCCGGACAGCCTCTTTTAACTTTTCGGCCATAAGGGCATCAGCCTGAGCAAAGGAAATGGCCTTGAAACGTCCGTTTTCCTTCAGCATGGGTGTAGTTAGACGATCCGGGTTGTAGACCCCTTGAAGGGCAGCCTGACCCCGAATACAGAGTTTGCCTCGATTGACCGGATGAAGCGGATTACCCTCGATTTTGACCACCCGGCCTTCCCGGTTTTTTGCCAGGATACCGCAGCCCGCAGGGCATTCCCGGCAGGTGGAGGCATACCATGTGGCCTCACCGGTTACCGCATCTTCAGGCGCATGCACCAGGGAAAACAGGTTCTTCTCCGGCACCGGGGAACACCCCATGAAAGCCATGCTTCCCAGGCCTGCAAGTTTTAGGAATGTGCGTCTTTTCATAGCGTTGAGAAAGGGGCTAAATCATTTGGAAATCGATGAATGATAGGTATCTTCATACACTGTGAAACCAGGAAAATCAATAAACTTCCGATCCCGATTCCTGGTTACGGCATTTGATTCAAGAGCGATGGATTATAGCAAATCCTTTCTCCGATAGCGGTATGACTGTGGTTTCCGGATAGCACGATGAAATCTATTAAACCTAAATTAGGTTAAAGATGTTTGAAAATAGAGCCGATATCATAAACGGTTTGAAAGAATCATTTAGGAAAAATCATCAGGAGCGCTTCCATCCATCTTTTGATGTTTGAACCCATATCAATTTGTTTTTTAAAGATATTTAAAAAGAGGGGAATATGCCCACATTTAAAATAAAGAGCAGAATATTAATTCCTTTGGTTTTAACCATTCTATTTCTGCTATCGGTTTTTGTGTATGGGGTTTATCGGGTCCATGACAGGAATATTCAACAACAAGCCAATCAAACCTTTGATTCGGTTGAAAGCCTTTTAGACAGCACAATAAATACGAATGCCTGTTTAATGGATGCGGTATTGGGCACACTAAAAAGAAACCCGCTTTTCCCTGAAGCGCTTAGGAATAAAGACCGGCAAGCGTTATTAACCCTCTCCCGCTCGCTTTATGAAGAGCTGCATTCGGACCATGATATCACTCATTTATACTTTTCCGACCCGGGCCGAGTCAACCTACTGCGAGTTCATAAACCGGACAGGTATGGGGACATCATAAATCGATTTACCACTGTAAATGCTGAAAAGACCGGCAAGACTTTTCAAGGAATTGAAATGGGGCCGTTGGGAACTTTCACCTTGCGTGTTGTTGCGCCCTGGTATGAAGAGAATCGATTGATTGGATTCGTTGAAATCGGCAAGGAAATTGATAAAATCGTAAAGTCGTTGACAAAATCCCTGAAGGTGGATTTTTTTATCCTTATTGATAAAAAAAATCTAAACCGGGAGGATTGGGAAAACGGCATGCACATGCTGCACCGAATGCCGGAGTGGAATAAAATAGAATCCTTTGTAATCGCAGATAAAACATTGGATGAATTTCCCGGGGAACTGATTTCTCTTTTAAACAAGGGAACGGAACCCGGGGCTCTGAAAAATATTGGATTGTCTCTGAACGACAGAAATTATCTGTTAAAATTTCTTCCCCTTGAGGACGCGGGTCATGGCGTCATCGGCAAGCTGGTTGTGATGAGCGATGTGTCCCAACCTATTGCCAACCGTGATAAAATTATTTCCATGATTGCCTATTTATCCGTTCTTACCGGCGGAGCCCTATTCTTATTCTTTCTGTTTTTTATTGGCCGCATGGAGAACCAATTGTCCATGACGAATCAAAGGATCATAGAACTCGAGCGGGATCATTCTAAATTGATCATGGATAGTCTGCCTGTTCATGTGTCTGTGGTTGATGAAAATGGATTATTTACTCAATGGAACCCGCACTCTGAAAAAATGTTCGGTTATAAAAAAGAGGAGGCCATCGGCAAGTTAGGGTTAACAAGCCTATTTAAAGACCAAGAAGAAGGGGCGCGGATCGAGGCGGATGCCAAGCAGGATGGTTTTCTGGAACAAGAGGCTGAAGCAAAAACCAAGAACGGCCAATCCTTCTGGATGATGTTCCGCATGTTAAGGATTGTCGAAACAGACGAAACCTCTTTTTTTTTAACCTTTGCAGAGGATATTACCCGTCGAAAGCTCTCGGAAATCGAGTTGCGGGAGAGTGAAGGCATATTCCGGTCTTTCAGCTCTTCGGCCCAGGAGGCCATCATCAGAATAGATGATAAAGGGGTCATTTGCTTCTGGAATGAATCCGCTCAAAAGATTTTCGGTTATACGGCCGAAGAGGCGGCAGGCAAAAACCTGCACCAATTGCTGGCTCCTCCAAGATTTCATGAAGCGCAAACACAACCTTTCAAACACTTTCAAGAAACCGGGATGGGGCCGGTTGTCGGAAAAACGCTTGAGTTTCAAGGCTTGAAAAAAGATGGCACGGAATTTCCCATCGAACTCTCCGTCTCGGGGATTAAAATTAGAGACAAATGGCATGCAACCGGAATTATAAGAGATATTACAAAACGTAAAGAGGAGGAAAACGAACGAAATAAAATGGAGGAGCAGCTCCGGCAATCCCAGAAGATGGAAGCCATCGGGACCCTTGCAGGCGGTATTGCCCATGACTTCAACAACATTCTTTCCGCCGTAAACGGATTCACCGAATTGGCTCTCGATGAGGTTGAAAAGGGCTGCACCATGGAATCCTATCTACAAGAAATTTATATGGCTGGCAAACGAGCCAAGGATTTGGTCAGACAAATATTAACGATTGCCCGCAAAACAGAAGAACAAATCAAACCCCTGCAGGTAGACATCATTGCAAAGGAAGCGTTGAAGCTTTTAAGATCCTCGCTTCCCACCACCATAGAAATAAAACAAAAGTTTAAGAGCTCTTCCTTAATCATGGCAGATCCAACGAGAATTCACCAAGTTTTTATGAACCTTTGCACCAATGCGGCCCATGCCATGGAAGAAAAAGGTGGCGTATTAACAGTGGGGCTTGGGGATATCAAGTTCCATACTGCCGGTGACACTCCCCATGGGAAGCTGAAGCCCGGGGAGTATATGGAAATTTCCGTGGCAGATACGGGTAGCGGAATATCATCGGACATTATTGAGTCTATCTTTAACCCTTACTTTACCACCAAAAAGACGGGTGAAGGAACCGGGTTGGGTCTTGCGGTTGTGAATGGCATCATTAAAAACTGCGGCGGGGAAATAACGGTCAACAGTCAAGTGGGATCAGGAACCGTTTTCACAGTATATCTACCAATCATAAAAAAACGGGCGGAAAAGGAACCTTATCAGGTGGAAGACCTTCCCGCTGGTACGGAGAGGATTTTGGTTGTCGACGATGAATTGCCCCTCTTGGAACTGAACAGAAAAATGCTTGAAGGGTTGGGATATGCAGTGACAATCCAATCCGGGAGCCTTGCGTCTTTAGAGCTTTTTCAATTAAAACCGTATTCGTTTGATCTGATTCTAACGGACATGACCATGCCGAACTTAACCGGGGATGAACTGGCCAGGGAAATGTTGAAAATCAGGCCCGATATCCCGATTATCCTTTTTACGGGATACAGCAAAAAATTCACCGGTGAGCTGGCATCCGAAATTGGTATTAAAGCCTTTGCCTATAAGCCCATCGACAAGGCGCAGATGGCCAAAATAGTCCGAAAAGTATTGGATGAAGCAAAGGTACCCTCTTAATCAAGGTGCATTTCCCTTGCTATGGATGAGCGTTTTAAAAGTCTCCCCATCAATTCCGGATTGAATAAACGGAAAAGATCTGCTTTACAATCCCCCCATTGTGCTGTTAAATTCCTGGTCACATCCATGGGCTGAAGTTCTTCGGTTTCAGCAAGCTTATCAACAGGATAATTTTCACCAAAAATACGGAATTGCAAAAGATGCTCTTACCCCCTCCCCCCAACGCGCACGCCCTGGCCGTCATGGTTCTCACTGTGGTTGCTCTGATCCTGTTTACTCGCGAAAAGATCCCCCTGGAATCCTCCAGTTTGGTGATTCTTATGGGTCTTGCCATTGGATTCGAGCTCTTCCCTTTCCAAACGGCTGGAGGCGTTTTGCATGCTGTGGACTTTTTCCACGGGTTCGGACACGAAGCACTGGTGGCTGTGTGTGCCCTGATGATTGCCGGCCAGGGAATTGTGAGAACAGGGGCACTTGAGCCCGTGGGCAGGTCTCTGGCTCGACTTTGGAAGGTCAGTCCGAGCATCTCCCTTTTATTAACGCTCTTGATCAGTGCCTTGATCAGCGCCTTCATCAACAATGTTCCTGTGGTCGTGTTGTTTCTCCCCATCTTGATCAGCGTTTCTCTTCGGACCGGCATGGAGGCCTCTTCGGTTCTCATGCCCATGGGTTTTGCTACCCTGCTGGGTGGAACCTGCACAACCATCGGCACCTCCACCAACCTGCTCGTGGTTTCAGTGGCTGCGGAGATGGGCTTAAAACGGTTGGGAATGTTCGACTTCCTTCTGGCCATTGCCGGAAGCATCGGGATCACCTATCTCTGGCTAATCGCACCCCGAATCATTCCTTCCAGGAAAATGGCACTGACGGATGCTTCCCCGCGAGTTTTCACCGCCCATCTTGCAATTCTGGAAGAGAGCCCGGTAAAAGATAAACCTCTCACCGAAGCCCTGAAAATGGCTCATGGCGCCATGAAGGTCATCAGTGTGGAAAGAGGGCCTGATAAATTCATATTGCCGCTTCCCACGGTGATCCTAAAGGTTGGCGACCATCTGGTAATTCGCGATACGCCCGAGCATCTGAAGGAGTTTGAAACCGTCCTTCAAGGAACGCTCTACCAGGAAGACATCATGAGTGAACCCGTGGATGAGGATCATCCCCTTAAGGCCGAAGATCAACAGATCGCAGAAGTCGTGGTCACGGAGACTTCCAGCCTTCATCAAAGAACGCTCAGTGAAATGCGATTTGCAGACCGCTATGGAATGATTGTACTAGCCATAAGCAGGGCCGGCATGCATACAAAAAAAATATACGATGAAATCGGCGATATCCGGCTGACAGCCGGGGACATCCTTCTGGTTCAGGGGTCCCGCGAGAAGGTCGCCGATCTTAAAAAAGAAAAGGATTTTCTCGTCCTCGATGCCACGGCTGATCTTCCCATATCCCGGAAGGCTCCCGTGGCCTTGCTGATTATGGGAGGCATTGTTTTGGCCGCCGCTTCGGGAGTTCTGCCCATCGCCATAAGCGCCCCATTCGGGGCACTGTTAATGATCTTCACCGGGTGCCTTAAATGGCGGGATGCCACCAATGCCCTGAGCGCACAAGTCATTTTCATTGTAGCCGCAAGCCTGGCCCTGGGAGCCGCTTTGCTGAAGACCGGGGGTGCGGAATATTTGGCCGTGCTTTTTGTAGCTTTGGCGGGAGGCGCCTCCCCCACCTTCGTCATCAGCGGTCTGATGCTATTAATGGGCATTCTCACCAATATTGTATCCAATAACGCGGCAGCAGTCATCGGTACCCCCATCGCCGTTTCCATTGCCGCCCAAATGGGACAGCCTCCCGAACCGTTTGTCCTTGCCGTGTTGTTTGGAGCCAATATGAGCTACGCCACCCCCATGGCGTATAAAACCAATCTGCTGGTCATGAACGCAGGAAACTACACCTTCAAAGATTTTCTCACCACCGGCACTCCGCTGGTCCTGATCATGTGGGCGGTGCTTTCATGGGTACTCCCGATCATTTACGGCATTAGATAGTGCCCATCCAGAAATGGCCAATTTGCCCAATTTCTTCGTTGAGCAGGAATTTTAATCCTCGAAATACTTTAAGTATTCCTGTGGGTTAAAATTCCTGATCGCCTCGAACTTGAACAAATTTTCTCATCCCTGGATGGACACTAGATAGTATCCATCCTCATTTCCAGGGATCGGGTCGATACAACTTGTTACACACTGTTACGTCTATGAAAAGATTTTGCACGTCTGCCATGATAGTGAAACACCCATGAAACGAATCTTTTCTATTTCTTTTTTTCTTGCTTTTTTTCTGATGGCATGTGGGGGCCAATCGGAAAATCCCGATGTCAAAACGCCTGAGGACGAAGCAAATCTTATCCCGGAAGAGTTTCAGGCGGCCTATCATGACATGGATTCCACCTTGGATGAATTTATCGCTTCCCAGCCAAAGACCGGAGGCCAAGCCCCTGTTTTCGCAGCAGGGCTCTCCTATGCCAATGGCAACGCCGGAGAATCGCTGTTGAATCCCGAAATCCCGGCCCTCGTCCACAAACAGCTGGATGCCTTGCAAGCTATGGGAGTTCAGGGCGTCGTGATGGCCATTCCCGTTCCGATTCTGGAACCGGATTTCCCGCGTTCTGATGAATTCCTTGAATTTTTCAAACAGGTGGCGGAGGATGTTTACGCCCATAATATGCAGTTGCTTGTGGAATGCGGGCCGATCTTCGCCGGAACCATTTTTTCTCCCGCCCGGGTGGACTGGTCAAAATATACCAAAGCCTCATTTGTCCAGGCCCGGAAGAATCAATTACAGACCATCGCAACCGAAATAAAACCGGATATTCTGCAAATAGCCAATGAACCTTCCACCACCACCCTACTGACGGGTTTTGACTTGACCCCCGAAGAGTTCACTGATTTTGTTCAATCCAGCATTGATCTCATTGACAAATCCTCAGGCATTCAGATCAGTGCCGGAGCCGGGACATGGGAAGATCCGGCCTATATGAATGGATTAATACAGATAGATAAACTGGATACCATAGACATCCACATCTATCCCATGGGCCGAAACGCCATGCTCTTGCATCGAGCCATGGAAACCGCAGCCCTTGCCGTCACCCGGGGCAAACGGGTTGGAATTAGCGAGGCATGGCTATACAAGGTGGATTCCGATGAACTGGTCGAAGTGGGGGGTGATTTTGAAATGATTTACAGCCGTGACGCCTATTCCTTTTTCGAACCCCTGGACGAAAAATTCATCCGCGCCCTAACGCTCATGGCCCGGGCAAATGAAATTGAATGGATCTCCTTCTTCTGGACCCGAAACTTTTTCGTGTACCTGGATTACGAAACTTACCATACCCGATCCGATCAACAAATCAACCAGGCCCTCAACCAGGCCTCCTTTACTGCAATTGATAACGGAACGTTCAGTGCGCTGGGTGATTTTTACAAAAACTGGATCATCGAGCAAAATCAATGAAAGACCGGAGCCTTTGAATTACAGCTTTTCCCGATATCTTCCTTTCAACAGTTCTCCGGCCAGTCAATAAATGCCCAGCTTGGTCAAAGTTTCCAAAATGCCCGATTGGGCGGCTTTCAATTTGAGAATTTCGGAAATGGACGGGTGGTAGGTTTTAACCTTAAGTTTCAGGCCTGCTTCCTTGGGGGTACGGTTGCCCTTTTCGTTATTGCAGGGGCGACAGCAGGCCACGCAATTTTCAAAGGATGTTTTGCCGCCCTTCGACTTTGGAATCACATGGTCTACTGTCAAGAAAGGCTTTGTGTTTCCGCAATAAGCGCACAAAAATCCGTCCCGGACCAGCACATTCTTTTTGTTAAAAGGGGATTTGAGCTGATAAAGGGTTTTAACCAGTTTAACCAAACGCATAACAGATGGTATTTTGAAAATATTTCCTTCGCCTGAGCAAACCCGCTGTTCCGAATAGGAGAGAATTTTGACTTTTTCTTTGGCGATCAGACGCATGGCGCGCTTCCAGTCTATAAAGTTAAGAAAGGAATAATCTGCATTCAGGAGAACACAGTGCGACATGGACATTGCCTTAGCATTGAAGGTTGAATGATTGCATTTCCCATAGCCCAATTTACTGACATTTTCAATAGGTAGATTAATGTCTTGAATATTGTATTTACATTCCGTCTTCAACCATGGTACAAAAAAGCCGGATATCATTCATACAATAAATTAAATTCAGAAGGATTTACCATGAAAAAAATACTCTGTTCTTTTTTTGTTTTGTTGCTTCCCCTGATCGCATGCAGCGATGTTCGTTCGGAAAATGGAGCGTATAAAGAAATTTTCTCTGTGAGCGATTACCAGTACGAAAAAAATAGATATTTCCTGGCAGGCGATTATTATGTGGAGCGATTTGAGTCCGGCCTTTCAAACGATCTGCTCTCTTTCACCCTGGATGCCTGGATGCAGGTTCTTGAATTGGATGTCTGGGTTTCGAGTCCTGATGCCGATTCCGAGACGCTTCGGGGAATTGCAGCGGTTGACCCGGGGAAATACAAACCATCGGATTTCGACACCCTGAAAGTCAGCAAAAATGATGAGCCTGTGGTCTATAAAGGATGGTTCAAGCGCCTTTCGCCCGACCAATACGGTTTTGACGGCGACCGTGGGTATTTCTGGCTGAATGCCTCGGCAGACGATGATACGGTCGTAGCAATTTCATGCCTGTTGAAGGATAAAAGCAAGGTGGGAACCCATGAAAGGGAAAGTACTCCGGAAACCGTTGTTTTGAGATTGATCAAACCCAAAAATCAGCAGCCCACGGAAGCCTTTCGTGCCACCTGGCCCCTGATGATGAAAAATGTTTATTATCTGGGGGACAACCTTGCACCCACCAAAAACCTGAACCTTCTGGTCAAGCCGATTCAGCACGAAGAAGGGACGGATGCAGCAACCGGGGGAAAAAGGAATAACCTTCTGCATGAAATGGGCCTGGATGTGATAGACGAATGCCGGTATTTGGTTCGTAACGGGGATGGCCTCGTGGATTTCAACTCCTTTAACATCAATGTCAAAACAGGCATTCTTATTTTTCCCAGCCTTCAGCCCTTTGATCCTTCTTCGGACAGCCGGTTTGAATTGGATGAAGAAAATCGGGCCGATATCTACAATGCTGTTTCGCCGGAAGACCTGGAAAAAAAATCCAAATTCAAACTCATCGCCATCGATGAGTTGAAAAATTCGGATGATGTCACCGCCATGAAGAGCATCAAAGAAAAAGGCAAAAGCTGAAAAGCGTGAACTGTGAACATTGAAAAGCGTGAACCGTGAACTGTGAACTGTGAACTGGAAAAGACAGGACGTTCAGAATTCTCATATTTCTCCCCGTTCACTGTTCACCGTTCACGAGTCCTTATCTCGCGACCATGGCCTTTCCCAGGTCATAGGCCCGGGCATTAAGCTCCATTTTATCCGAAGAAAAACTTTCCTTCATGACCTCCAGGAAATCCTCCCTTTCCATGGGAACAGCCCCGGTGCCGGCAAGTGCTCCAAGCATGATGACGTTTCCATAAATGGGGTTCCCCATTTTCATGGCCTCGTCGGTGGCAGGAATGAACCAGGAATCGGCCACCAGATCCTTCACAGCCGAAATGATTTCTTCAATAGGGGGATAAGTCACCATCCCCGCGATCACTCCCAGGGGATGAATGGGCCGGGTGTTGCTCAGCACCTTGACTTTGCTGTGCCCGTAAACCGCAAGGAGCCGAATGGCTTCAATGGGCTCCAGGGAGATGATCATGTCGGCTTTTCCCTTGGGAATCTGAGGGCTCCAGTTGCTTTCCCTGGAAATCCGCAGGTGACTCATGACCGAGCCTCCCCGCTGGGAGGCGCCGAAGGTTTCTCCGATGGTGACGGCCAATCCCTTTCGAACCAGCATGTTTGCAAGAATCCTTGAGGCCATGACATTGCCCTGCCCCCCCACACCGGTGATGATGAGATTATAAGGGTCTTTGTTCAATAGAGCCTGTCCCATGATTCAATTCTCCTCTCTGATGATGGCTTGTTCAGGGCAAATATCCCCGCAAACCCCGCATCCCACGCAAATGGCTTCATCAATCCGGGAATGTCCTGAGCTTTCGTTCCATATAAGACCAGGACATTTGAAAATCCTTGTGCACAGACGGTTGCAACCGCAGTTTGCCCCCCGGCAGCGGTCCTCATCCACCTTCATGGAATACTTCTTTTCCGTTTTTCGCTCGGGGCTGAGGGCGCAGGCTTTTCTCAAAATCAGTACTTTCGCCCCTTTTTTATCCTCCATGAGAAGGTTTAGAAGATTCAGGGTCTTTTCCAAGTCAAAGGGATCGGAAACCTCCACCCGTGCCCCCACAGCCCGGCATATTTTCTCAATATCCAGGGCCGGGACTTCCTCCTTCATGGCATTGATTTGCAAGCCGGGATGGGACTGAAACCCGGTCATGGCCGTGCCGCTGTTATCCAGGATCACCAGGGTGAAATCCGATTGATGGTGCACGGCATTGATCAGGGCAGGAATGGCTGCATGAAAAAAGGTGGAGTCCCCGCAGGCCGCCAATACCGGCTGGTCCATGCCGAACTGCCTTAACTTGGCGAAGCCCGATGCCAACCCGGCTCCGGACCCCATGGAATGGATGGTTTTCAGGGTGTCAAAACCCGTGGGACCGTACGCCATGGTATAACAACCGATATCGCCGCAGACAAATCCGTTGCGACCGTCCAAGGCCAGGGCATTGTGAATGGACCAGAAGGAAGCCCGGTGGGGGCAGCCAGGGCAGAAGGTCATGTCCCGGCCCGGAGCCTTGGCAAAGGAAAGCAAGGCAGCCTGATCGGAAAATGCCTTTGGAACCGGCTGGTATTGGATTTGAAACACCCTTGAAAGAGCTTCAATCACAAGATCCGGATTCAGTTCCCCCACCGAAGGAATGTGGCCCGAAGTTTTGCCGTAGAATGTTTTCGGCCCGATGTCCATGCCCGCGTCTGCCGATATGATTTTGACATTGTCCTCCAGAAAGGAGAGCACTTCCTCCACCACCATGATTTTTTGTGTGGCTCCCAGGTGCTTCCTGAGGAGCTTCGGCGGCAGGGGCCAGGTGGTTCCCAGTTTGAGAATCCCAACACGGTCTTCAAGGCCCAGGACATTCACCGCTTCCCGGCTGTACAGGGTACAG
>Ga0180732_1001016_pt1 | contig 19018 bp, 22 predicted proteins | sample KR11_01MetaG_FD_148674 | JGI IMG/M metagenome (GOLD analysis project Ga0180732, IMG submission 148674) | Groundwater microbial communities from the Olkiluoto Island deep subsurface site, Finland - KR11_0.1 MetaG | ecosystem: Environmental > Aquatic > Deep subsurface > Groundwater | place...
GCCAGAGCTCAATTGCACGAATGCGAATACTGCTCCGAGGATGGGTCCCACGCAGGGTATCCATAGTACGCCCAGGGACATTCCAAGGAAAAGACCGCTGAGGAGGCCTCCACTGGGAGCTTTTGAGGTAAGTTTACCAAGGAATGACATCCGCTCCCGCGCAGAATTCACTGCCGAGCTTGAAATACTGACAAATATCTGATTAATATCATCGTCAAAAAGGATCGCCCCCATTAATATAATGAAAAATATCGAGAACCAGCGCAGGTATTCTGCGAAAAAACCAAAAGAGGCTACAGCATTAATGAGGAGACCCATCAACGTGAAAGTTATGGACATCCCTGTTACAATAGCTAAGGGTCTGAACCTGCTTCCTACGGAACCTGATAATACTGCAGGTAGTATGGGAAGAATACAGGGTGTGACCACTGTGGCTAGCCCTGCGATGAAAACCCATAATACTGACGGCGCAGCTTCCATAAATAAGGGTCCTTAAATATCAATTCCGTAATTGTTAGTCGCTTCAGAGATGACACTATTCAGGTTCGAGGTCATTCTTATAATTAATGTATTGTTCTCCATATTGACATCGTATGACCTGAAGCCGCGACCCTGGCTTGAATTCTTAAGGTCGTTAAATGTTGCCAGCGGTACCGCAGCGTTGTCTTTAATGCTGAATGCTATTTCTCCGGTAACATCGCTTCCTGATTTTACAAGACCTATGTAGCTTGCATCAGCAAATGAAGGTGCCACCGTGTTTATCTTGGCAAACCCCGCGTTCTCATCATCAACTTTTTCCAGGATGGATCGATAGGAGTTATATGAGGTCGAATTGCTCTGCTCTTTAAAGAGCGCAAGCACGCCGTTCGTCCTGTCTTTTGTGCTAAAAATGTATGGTCTTGTATACAGGATATTATCCACACCATTCCCTGCATTTGATTTCACGTTTGCGATGGATTTCCCGACATCATGAAATTCCACAAAAGTGCCATCAGGATATTCTGAATTTAGCATCCCTATTATCGGAGTTCCGTAAAAATCTGAACCAAGCATGTAATTCTGTTCTATACCAACCCCCTGCTTCATGTTGGCGAAATATGCCCATGATATACCTGCGGGAATGAATTTCAAGCCATCGCTTAAGGATCTGAAATTATCAGGCAGGGAAAGGGGTGACAGGTCTGTTTGTGGTGCGTTTATCGCGGGTGTCGATGCAGCAGGTACGCTTGCGAGTTTCGCAGTCAGTATAGGCTTGTAATTGTCGCTTACATCCGGCGTGTTCGTTTTCAAACCCGGATACTTGGGTCCGTATTCCTGATCTATCAATGCCCTGGCTTCCTTAAGGGTCTTGCCTGATGCGAGGTAGTTCTGGAATTTTATTGCGTCGTCCTGTTTATCCGTGGCAGGACCTCCGCCAAATGCTAAATAGGCTATTGCTGCCAGCAGGATCACCGCTGCCGCAGCTATCATCAATGTGTTGTTTCCCTTCTTTTTCGTAACATTCATATTATTAGCTTTCCGTTCAGGTCTCATTTTTCAGTCCTCTTGTTAAAAGTGCTATCTCGTTAATAGTGTTCAGGAACGTCTGGTTGTCAACATATCCGGGCAGCCTTTTTATCTCAGTGCCGTTCGCGTAAAGGAACAGTTCATGGGGAGTGCCGCGTACCCCATTAAATCTTATGTTCTTCTGTTTATAGACGTCTATCATAACTATCGTAAAGTTATTTGAGAGTATCCCGACAATGCTCTTGTTCGTGAAAGACTCCTCTTCGAACTTATTGCACCAGCCGCATGCCTCAGACCGGAAATATACGAATAAAGGCTTTTCCGTTGCATTGGAAACTTCCAGGGCGGTCGTGAGGTTGGTGTGGAATTTGAGGTCTTGTAACTTCAATTTTTCGGAGTCGGGAGCAAGAGCGTCAAGACATCCAGAAAACAGAACGATCAGGAGAAGTAATACTGGTATCCATCTCTTAAGTGTCATTGACTTTGCAATAGGTGTAAAGTAATATAAGGATTGCGGTATTACTCAAGCCTATTATGTAAAAACTCAGGAAAAAAAGGAAATAATTGATCTAAACCCTAACTTTTCTTTATCCTCGCCACTGCAAGCCTGATGTCATCATCCTTGACAGTTGTCCTTCCTGCATGTTTTGCCAGTGTTATTGCTTCGCGGGAAACATCAATTCCATAATCTTCAAGAACTCTTGCAAGTTCGATGCCTGCTCCTTCGCTCACTCTATCTGCTCCCGCCTTTCTGATGATGCGCTCAACCGGCGCAAGTGGAAGAACGGGTGGTACCTGTTGTGTCATTTATTTTCACCTCTTAATTAAAATCTACGATTACTTATAATTGAAAATAAAAGTATAAATAACTTTTCAGACAGAATAAACAGTTAATAGACGAAGATAGCCCTTTTTTCACATGATAATCAAATAATATCACTGAGAACGGGCACTTGCAGCAAGAAAATCGCGTACGAGCTTTGCGCCAAGAAGAGCAGTTCCACCCGAGTCATACTCAGGCGCTATTTCGACAAGATCAAAACCCACTATCTGAGGCGCCAGGCATAATATCACTTCCCTGACATCGCGCGGCGTTATCCCATAAGGTTCAGGTGTCCCAAGAGCAGGGGCATAAGCAGGGTCGACGGCATCCATATCCACCGAGAGGTAGATCGGACCCCTGATATCTTTTTGAATATCCTCGATCACGCTTTTTATTCCCTTTGAAATGACATCCTCAGCAGAGAACACTTTAATATTGTTTTCCCTGACATATTCGTACTCTTCACGATTTCCGCTCCTGATACCCACTGATGCATATTTGTTGGTAACATCCTCGATTATGTGCCTTGAGATGCATGCATGGCTGTTCTTTTCACCCCCATATTCCTCCCTCATGTCCATGTGCGCGTCAAGGACAACGAAACCAATGTCAGGATATTTTGTTTTACATGCATTTACAAATGGGAACGTCAGGGAATGTTCCCCGCCCAGCATTATAGGGATCTTTCCGTCCCTGACATATTTTTCAGCATGAACCGATATTAATTCAAGCGTCTCATCTATGGTTACGGCTACTTCAAGGTCTCCAGCATCGTGTATCTGGACATCTGTAAGATCAATATCAAAAAAATTGCTATAGGTTTCAAAATTGTATGATGAAACCCTCATCTCCTGTGGGGCGAGCCTGCTTCCAAGCCTGAAGCTTGATGTGCCGTCAAACGGCACCCCACAGATCACATATCGGGCTTTGTTATAATCAGAGTTTGCGTCTGCAAAAAGAGTAGTCGACATCTATATACGCATATCAATTTTCATTTTTCCCATTGAAATAAGATAGGAAATATCTTTGCCAGCTTCAACTTTTCCCTTCAGTTCTTCAGGGATCTTGATTTCCAGCGTGGAATAGTCCGAATTGTCCATTACCATGGCCACATCACCTGAAACAGAGAGCACCTGCCCATTTTTCCTATCTACGATAGGTACATAGATCTTCTCAGTCACCGGGGCAATTATCGATCGTTTTGTGCCGTCAAAAATGCCAATAGCATCTATCCTGGATTTTGCCGAACCGTGCTTCCCTGTCTTTGAATGTGTCATGCTCTTGATGACGCAGGGTTCGTCATCGATAAGAACATACCTTCCTTCTTTTAATGAGCGTACTTCTATTTGTTCCTTCATTGTAATTCTCCTGCCTTCAAGATACCTTCTAATATAATAAATATGTCGATGATTTGAATATCAGGATAATATACGGGCTATGGAAGATAAAACTCAGATATCCAGTACTACTCTTGCTACCCATTTATCGCCTGTTTTCTTAACTTCAAGCAAATGATAGGTCACTGCCTTCACGTCAGACCTGAGGTTATGCTTTTCCCTGTCTATCTTATCGCCCTTTGCCACGCCTTTTAGCATATAAACATCGTTCTTTTTGATATTTACGTCAAATACGCTGAAAAGCAGGGATTCAGAATCCTTAAGGAACACGAGCTCAGAGAGCCAGTCAATGAGCAAACCGTCGACAGCTTCATTTTCAAGCATGATTTCGTGTATCAAAAGCGGCTTCACGGTTTTTGTGTCTGCCATGACCTCAAAAGTAGCCACTGCGGAGTCCCTGAATACCTCCTCCAGTGTGCTCCCTGAAGCCTCAAAAGCAGCGTCAGCACTGGATAGTTCTTCGAGATATCGAAAGGGCATAAAAATAACATATATCATCAGTCCCTATTTATAGCAAGCCCCTCAATATCTGTAAAGCCCTGTCTTAATCTTAATTATCAATATCTAACTATCAATCATTAGCGATTAATTATATATCGAAGCATATCAAATATATACATGGAGGAGTAAAACATGTATAAATTAGAAAATCGGCTTTTAAGGGACATAATGACAAGGGGTGTAGTAACAGTGGCTGTCACAGCAAAAGTAAGAGATATAGCGTCATTGCTGAGCAAACAGGGACTGTCAGGAGTCGCCGTGATAGGCAATGACGGCGTGGCAGTTGGCGTGATCTCAGATATGGACATTCTTAAAGTTATAGGCAAAGATAACTGGGAAAATATTACTGCTGAATCTATAATGACATCTAACATCCAGATAATAAGGCCAATGTGCACAATCGGGGAAGCGGCAAAGATAATGAGAGAGAAAGCCATCCACAGGCTGCTGGTCTTTTCAGAGCATGGTGTGGGCGCATCCCACAGACCTATCGGTATTGTGAGCGCAAGCGATATTGTAAGGGAAGCGGCAAGAGAAAATTCAAGCTAACAACATCGGTTAAGTGAATAATTGAGAAATTGCACATGGATCGTGCGGATGGGCGCGCAGATCTTGATGATCCGTCCAATCCACGTCATAAATGTTCGATTGTATCATATTTTAAAATAAATAAAATTTTTTTATATGTTTGTACGTTTTATCAAAGTATAAATGCGTTTTTATATTAGTTTGAATTCTTCAGTGAGATGTGCAATCCACCACAAAAATTTATATACTTGCATGATAATCATGATAATTACAAAACGAGTCAAAAAACGGGGTGAATATTATGGTTAAGAAAGATAAAGCAAAATTGGACATTGGTGAACAGTCAAAAGAAAAATTCAACTTGTGGTCAGGGAACGGTACTGATTTTTTAAAGATGTGTGGTGATTCCCAGATGAAAATATGCAATTCATGGGTTGAGTCCATGGAAGAACTTTCAAAGAAAGCCAAAAATATTTCTTCGGAGGCAGTACCGGAAAAGTATAAGGAATTCTATGATGAATGGGTGAAGTCTTACCAGAACTCGTTTGGAAAATATTATCCATTGCCCTCGCAGGACTCAGGTAAAGAATTGCTTGGCTCCCTCATGTCTCAAGCTGAGGAATCCAACCGACTCTACAAATCGTGGATCGCTGAGATGGACAGGAACTCGAAGAAGACCCAGGAAGCGATGATGGGTGAACCCAGCCCCGTGAAATACAAAGAATGCAGTGAAATGTGGGTGACATCTTATGAAAAGATGTTCGATGCTTTTCTCACACTGCCGACCATGAAAAGGGTGAGAGAGAACATTGAGAATTACACAGGTGTGCCTGATATATACTCAGATAATTACAGGCAGATGACAAAGGTGTGGAAGGATTCGTACGCAAGGCTTTGCATGCCGCTGGTCGATTCAGCACTCGCACTGTCTGAGAAAGCGGCTGAGATCTCAAGAGGCAAAACAGATCCTGAAGCCTACAAGGAATTCTATTCCATGTGGACAAAGTCATATCAGGAAAACTACAGCAGACTGGTGGATGAACAGCCTATGGAACTATCAAAAGAAACACTTGATAATTTCACACAGAGTGTCAATATCTACCTGAACATGTACAAGTCCTGGATATCTGCGCTTGAAAAGATGTCAGAAAAGAGCACGGAACTCTCGAACGCTTCGACAGACCCTGAGTCACACAAGGAATTCTATGATCTATGGACAAAGATGTACGAGAAAGCTTTTGATAACTTCTTTGAGGACATGCCAATGGTAGGCCCAATGAAGGGAACTATGGAGCCTGTAAAGGTCGCAGCCAGGACCTATGCTGACGCATATGTAAAGATGTCAAGGATGAGGACAAAGTCAACATTCGATGATGCAAGACGGTTTTAAGATGGAATGGCCCCAACTTTGATCCAATTCGTGAATTCTTCAATGCGCGGTCGAGGACATGCGAAGACTCCTTTGGCATGTTCGTGGGTTCCAAATCACAGGGCGAGGTGTGTCCAAAGATCACTTCTTGGTTAAAGACCAGATCGCGTCTTGAAAGCGGGAGCACGGGCAAACTTAAAAAGACATTCTAAAACCGGAGTTGATTAATATATGAGGGTCAAAGACAAAGTAACTATTATCACAGGCGCTGGAAGCGGGATCGGGAGAGGGACGGCGCTGCTGTTTGGCAGTGAAGGGGCAAAAGTAGTTGTGGCGGATGTGAATGAGAAAGGGGGAGAGGAGACTGCAAACGAGATCAGGCAGAACGGGGGCGAGGCGTTCTTTGCCAGGCTTGACGTTTCCAACAGGGAACAGGTAAAAAATGTCGTTCAGGAAACGATCAAAAAATATGGCAGGATCGACGTGCTGATAAACAATGCAGGGATTATCCAGGATGCCCTTGTCGTAAAAATGACCGAGGAGCAGTGGGATAGGGTCATAAATATCAATCTTAAAGGTCCTTTCAACTGCATACAGGCTGTTGTGGGGACTATGATAGAACAGGGAAGCGGCGAGATAATCAACGTGTCTTCCATTGTGGGATTGTACGGAAATATCGGGCAGATAAACTATGCATCTTCAAAGGCCGGATTGATAGGCATGACAAAGACCCTGGCAAAGGAACTGGGGAAAAAAGGGATCAGGGTAAATGCCATAGCTCCCGGGTTCATACTTACTCCAATGACTTCTGGCATCCCGGAAAAGATACTTGAAATGATGAAGGAAAAAACCCCTCTTAAGAGATTGGGGCAGATCGAGGATGTTGCTAATACTCTTTTATTCCTTGCTTCGGATGAAGCGAGTTTTATTAATGGCGCGGTCATCTCCGTGGACGGAGGGCTGCTAATATAATATGTCTGGAAAAATGTCCGGGGGAAACAATGAGTTGCCCTGGTCGTAAAGAGGTGATATTATAAAGAAGGACAGGGGAAGGCTGGATGGTAAAGTTGCTCTTGTTACCGGAGGCTCAAGGGGGATAGGAAAAGCTATCGCTCTTCGGCTTGCGGAAGATGGGGCTGATGTTGTGGTTAACTACCAGAACAAAAAAGAACATGCACAAAAGGTATCAAAGCTGATCGACCAGATCGGTATGGCCGATGAGCTTGAAAAATTAAAAACCAGGATAGAGCGGATGGATAGTAAGGCACATGCAAAGGAATTATCCGATCGGATCGAATCGATTGGAAAGCATTCTTTCATGTGTCAGGCTGACGTGGGCGATCTGGAACAGGTGAACCGGATGCGGGACCTGGTTGTCAAACAGTTCGGGAAAGTAGATATTCTTGTTAACAACGCAGGTATAGTCCGGGATAAATCCTTTGTCAAAATGACCCATGACATGTGGAATGAAGTGCTCTCCGTGAACCTTGATGGCACTTTCTTCTGCACCAAAGCTTTCATTGAGGGTATGGTAGAGAGAAAGTACGGACGGATAGTGAACATATCTTCAGTCATCGGGAGGATGGGTAACTTCGGGCAGGCAAACTATACTGCTTCAAAGGCCGGGATAATAGGTCTTACAAAGGCGCTGGCAAAGGAATTTGCTGGAAAGGGCATAACTGTGAACGCAGTAGCTCCCGGGTTCATTGAGACAGATATGGTAAAAGGCGTTTCTGGTGAAGTGATGGAAAAGATACTGGCTCAGATACCCCTTCGGAGACTGGGAAGAGCTTCCGAGGTCGCAGGCACTGTGGCTTACCTGGCATCGCGGGACGGGGATTACATTACAGGTCAGGTGATCGATATAAACGGGGGGTTATACATCTAATAGTGAAAAAAATTAATATAGTTCATAAATAATCGTTATATATGCTAGAAAATTATATATACTGAATAAATCAAATTATACATTGCCAAAAACGTATAATATAAAGAGATGAATCAAATGGCAAACAATGGGTTAGTGGCAGATGAATTACGTAGTGCCTTAATTAAGGAAATGGACCGTAAGGTTTCCCTTCCCAGGATGGGATCGCTTTCCGAATACCCGGTTGACACTGGAGCTTATTCAAAATTCAGTGTCCTCAAAAGGAAGGAAGTATCCGAAGATCTTGACGACATAAATGCGGAAAGGGCAAGATATCTGCTGAACATAGACGACGCTTTGATCGAATTGCTCAAATAAGAAAGCGTACGTAAGAAAGAGCAATATTGCATAAGGTAGCTTTGTTCTTATCTATTGGGTAAACCGAAAATGAATAATGGGGTAAGGTAAGATTCAACAATAGCCGCCAGTAAGAGCAGGGGGACTATTATTTTAATATAAAAAATGATGCCCTGTTTTAATTCATGCGACAGGTCATATATCGTTTTCAGATGCGTCAAATATAAATATGCAGCATGGCCAAGCCGGAAGCCGATACCTACGCTTATAAGTATCATGGGAAGTTCGATAATGCCGTGAGGCAGGATCGCAGCAATTACAAAAAAAGCGCCATGCTTCCTGAAAAAAAATTCTACAAGTATGCCAAGAACAGCCCCGTTAATGGCTGCAAAAGCAAATGGTATTATTCCAAATCCTAAACCCAGCACAAGTGCCATAAAACTGATGCGTACATTGTTCTTGAAAATTTCCAGCATCATTTCGAATGGGTCAAGCGCGGTAAAGGCTCCAAAAGTTTCCTTGAGCAGATCAAGCAGTTTATCAGGGACAGCAGGGTATATTGCCGATATCAGTATGCCAACAGTGAACGAAACGCCAAAAACAGCAACAGCGGCAAGGATGTATTTTCTTGAAGAGTAGAAATATTCCAGGTCCTTCTGCATGCTATACTCCCATCATGATACGCAGAGTATTTCTTACTGCTGGTGATAAGCCGAGAACGAGAATGACAAGTTTCATGAGTGGTAAGAGTTTTTTATCCTTATCGTCATCGAACTGGCGGTCAAGCAAATAAAATACGGGAATGAACACAAGCAGCTTGAGTGGAAACATCACAAGCGCCGGGTGGTCAGTGAAATTCCCTGCCATGTCGATGAAAAGCGTCGGTACAACATGCTTTTCATAATAACCGAGCCAGTCCATCCCCACGAAAGTGGACGATGCGTCAAGCAGATGGGCGAACAGGATGGAGATATTGAGCCTGTCTGTGAGAATAGCAAAACTGAACCGCCGGGAAACAAGATATACTACACCAGTCGAGAGGATACCAAGGGTCAATATCGCGATACCGTAATCGAGGTGCTTCACTTCCCCTATGTACAGAAGAATTGCGATATTTACAAGCGTCCAGGCTATACCAGCGGCGCAGAAAAATCCGTGATAGTCCTTTATTTTCCCGTTCCTTTCAAGAGCCAGGGCAATTGAAAGAACTGATATTGTCACTGCAAAAATGACGAAATAAATGATTGGCGTAACGAAAAGATACTGTAACGGCGGCAGGAATAAACCTGAGTCTTCAAGCACCCGCAGCGACGAGCCTGCAAGGATGTAGGGAGTGACCGATATTATAAAACGGGTGTCGATCTCAACTTTGAGTTTTACAAGCAGCTTGAAAACCCCGAACAGGCTTATTCCCAGAAGGATAGCGTAAGTCACGGTGTCCACTGGATTGTAGGAAGCGTCGTTGACTATGCCGTTTATGAAATACTTATATATATACTGCCAGAAAGTATCTAATATATTCATATTGAGACCTTATGAAAAAAAGAGAAAATCGTAAGAATAAGTGGATGGAGCTTCCGAGGATCGTAGATGTTGGTCATGGGGTAATTCATGATACTGGTAAAGTATGTAAAGACCTTAAACTTAATGGGAATGGACTTATAGTTGCGGGAAACTCTACGCTTCGGGCAGCGGGAAAGACTGCTGCATCATCCCTTGAAGAAGCGGGTTATACCGTGAACACTGTTGTTGTAAAGACGCCTACGCTTGAGGAGGTAGCAAAAGTTGAGAACAAAGCAGGCGAGGTAAAAGCTTCATTCCTGCTCGGAGTAGGGGGCGGGAAGGCAATAGACATAGCGAAACTTGCATCCATGCACCTTGACCTGCCGTTCATAAGCATCCCCACGGCTGCGTCGCATGATGGCATCGTTTCCTCCCGCGCTTCGATAATAAAAGAAGGGAGGGCGACCTCTGAAGCCGCGCATACGCCGCTTGCAGTGGTTGCTGATACTGCGATCATAGTAAAAGCGCCGCACAGGCTTCTTGCATCAGGTTGCGGCGATATTATTTCAAATTATACTGCGGTTAAGGACTGGGACCTTGCGCACAGGCTTCGCGGCGAGCCTTTCAGCGAATACGCTTCCATAATCTCAACGATGACCGCGAAAATGCTAATTGAATCAGCGGATACCATAAAACCGGGTATCGAAGAGTCAGCATGGATGGTGATGAAAGCGCTTGTTGCAAGCGGTGTTGCTATGAGTATCGCTGGTTCTTCCCGACCCGCAAGCGGTTCAGAGCACAAGTTCAGCCACGCGCTGGATGAAATAGCGCCAAAGCCTGCATTGCACGGTGAACAGTGCGGAGTGGGGACAATAATGATGATGTACCTGCACGGGGGTAACTGGCAGGAAGTCAGGAACGCCCTGAAAATTATCGGCGCGCCTGTAAATGCCCACGAACTGGGCATAAAGGAAGAATATATTATCAAAGCACTCCTTCATGCACACGAAATCCGCCCTGAGAGGTACACGATACTCGGGACAGGGCTTACTCAAGATGCGGCAGAGAACGTCGCAAGGATCACTAAAGTGATTTGATAATAATAAGAATAAACAGGTGAAGCAAATGGAAGAATCAGATACAATAATAACATTAATTGGAACAAAACTTGCAAAAGTAGGGAACGAGTTCATTTTTAAGAGCGGCGCAAAGGAGTGCGAGCCGTGCAGGTTAAATAAAACCTGTCTTGGTCTTAATTCGGGAAGCACCTACAGGATAACCGCGCTTCGAAACGGGGGAAAGCTTGAGTGTTTCGTGCACGATTCAGGCGTCTGCGCCGTGGAAGTTATTGAGCTGCCTGTTGAAATAAGCGTTGAATCAAGGAAAGCCATCAAAGGCTCGACAATAGTGTTTGAGCCAGTGCCCTGCAATATAACAGGCTGCATTAATTATGCCGTATGTCGTCCTGCTGGACTGAGGCGCGGGGATAAGTTCACTTTGGTAAGTGTCGGAGAGGATATCTCAGGTTCATGCGAGAAGGATTATACATTAAAAGTAGCTGAGGTGAAAAGACTAACATGAAGAAGGCGAACGAGAATAAATGCACGGAATGCATGAAAGAATTGAACATCAAGATACGATATCCTGTGTATTCGTCACGACTTGCTGTGACCGGATACCGGTGCAAAGAATGCCACGAGAAAGCCAAATCCCCGGAGGCCAGGAAACGCGAAGAAGAGATGAGTAAATTTATCACTGAAGTGCCAAAACCCGAGAACGTGAAGCAGGATATAAGGAAAGCGCTGGAAAAGAAATAGAGATGCTGACAAAGCCGGTTTCTGAACTTACTGATGAGGAGACCCGACGTCTCTTAAGACGCGGCAAAGGGCTGACTGATGTGATGGCCACAGTTGTGCCAATACTCGATGATGTGAAGAGGAACGGGGATGCAGCACTTCGCAAATATACGCAGCAGTTTGATAAAGCAAAAATAGAGATGATCGAAGTTCTGGATTCACAGATCGATTCTGCTCTTTCTTCAATTGATGATGTGCTTATCCGGCATCTTGAGAAAGCCGCTGCAAATATCCGCAAATTCCACATCGCGCAGTTACAGAAGTCCTGGATGAAAGAGTTTGATCAGGGTATAAAACTTGGACAGCACATATCGCCTCTTGACAGTGTTGGCGCGTATGTTCCCGGTGGAAGGGCAACGTATCCGAGCACGGCGCTCATGACCGTGATACCTGCAAAAGTTGCAGGTGTTGAGAATGTGGTGGTATGCACTCCGCCAAAGCAGGACGGGAGCGTGAACCCGCTTACGCTTGCAGCCGCTTCTATCGCGGGTGCAGATCGGGTTTTTTGCATCGGGGGTGTGCAGGCTGTCGCCGCGATGGCTTACGGCACAGAGACCGTCCCGAAGGTGGATAAGATCGTTGGACCGGGCAATGTTTATGTAACGGCTGCAAAGATGGCATGCGGGACTGCAATTGATTTTCCCGCAGGACCAAGCGAGTTGCTCATTATTGCTGACAGCTCGTCAAAGTCGGATCATATTGCCGCAGACATGATCGCGCAGGCAGAGCATGACCCTGATGCAGTATGCGTTCTTGTTACAACGTCTGATGATATCGCTAAAAAGGTAAGGTATGATCTTGATCTTCAGATGAAGACCTCTGCCAGGCTGGATATTATCAGTAAGTCGCTTGATAATGCGGCGATACTTACAGGAACTCTTGATGAGTGCATTTGCTTCTCCAACAGGTTCGCGCCAGAACATCTTGAGATAATGACTGATGTGAACATCCTGGGTAGGATAAAGCATGCGGGTTCTATATTCATTGGCAATTACGCCCCTGTCAGCGCTGGCGACTACGCTTCAGGCACTAACCACGTGCTTCCCACAGCAGGATATGCGCGCGTGTTCTCTGGTCTTAATACTGACCATTTTGTGACAAAGTCAAGTGTTCAGATAATAGATAAGAAGGGGCTTGATAGCATAGGTGATACCATTATCGATCTTGCTGAGGCAGAGGGTCTGCCCGCGCATGCGAACGCGGTGAGGGTTAGGAAGTAAAGAAACCTATAAACCTGTTAAATCAAATCTAATCATCATGAATTTCCAGATCCTAGACGCCGACTACACTTATAGCGACGGCAAGCCTGTGGTAAGGCTTTACGGCAGGGATGGGTCAGGGAACAGCGTCTGCTGTTCAGTTCTGGATTTCGAGCCGTATTTTTATGCAAAGGCGCCCCCTGAGAGCGCTGATATTTTAAAGGAACGGTTCAAGGAGCATATAAAACGAATAGAAATTGTCCCTCGGTTTGAGCCTGTAGGGTATTTCAAGAACCCTGTCAGCATGCTAAAGATAATTCTTTACGACCCGAAAGGCGTACCCGCGATACGCGACGATTTAAAACAAATGGTAGACGATGTTTATGAAACCGATATCCTGTTCAGGAACAGGTACATGGTGGACACCAGTCTAGGTGGTATGGGATGGGCGGCAGCAGAACCAGAGGGGAACACGAATGATACCGATATCCTGAGCAGCATCAAAATAACATCAAGAAAAGTAGAACCTGTGGATATCCTGAAAAATGCGCCCTTCCGGCACCTTGCCTTCGATATCGAGTGCCTCCCATTACACGGGGCCATGCCGACGGCAGAGAATTCGCCTATCGTTCTTATAAGCCTTGCTTTTGCGCCAGAATTCAATGGCAAAAAGACGCTCGTGCTTGTGGGAAAAAAGACCGGCATGAGTGGCGATGTCGAAAGCTGCGGAAGCGAAGAGGCAATGCTGCGGCGGTTTTTTGACATCATCGGGGAATACGACCCCGACATCCTTGTGGGCTATAACTCTAACAGTTTTGACATTCCATACATAGTGGACAGGATAAAAGCCCTCAACAGGACCGGGGCAAAGATAGAACCTCTTGCAGGCAGGGATGGAAGAACTCTGTATTACAGGAAGATCGGAAACATCACGCGGGTAAGCGTGATGGGGCGCATCGCAGTGGACGTCCTGCCGCTTCTTCGCCGTGAGTACTCGCTCAAGCAGTACACGCTCAGGAACGCTGCAAAAGAACTTCTGGGGCTTGAGAAACTTGACATACCTTTCCTTGAGATGGAGGCATACTGGAATGATAACGGTGAGAAATTCTCAAAATTCGTTGATTATTCAAGGCGCGACTCCGAGCTTGCGCTTGCCTTCCTTTTGAAGCTTCGGCTTATCGACAAATACATAGCTCTTGCACGGGTGAGCGGGACGCTGCTCCAGGATATCCTTGACGGCGGGCAGACCCAGATGGTCGAGAACCTGATCCTTCGAGAGTACATGAAGCACGACCGTGTACTGTCGGCACGTCCCACTGGCGAGATGTCAGAGGAGCGTTATGATGAAGGAGAAGAACTGGCTGGCGCCGAGGTGCTTCCGCCAAAGAAGGGGCTGCTTGAGAATATCGTGATACTCGACTACAAATCTCTTTACCCGACAATAATGATGGCGCACAACCTGTGCTATACAACAGAAGTGGTGGGCGAGAGACCTGATGATGTGGAGAATGCGCCAACAGGCGGAGTTTTTGTCTCACGGAAAGTTGTAAAAGGAATAGTTCCATCCATACTTGAAGAACTTCTGGACAGAAGGCAGGCGACGCGCGCAAAGATGAAGACAGCGAACGAGGAGGAATACCGCGTACTTGACGCAACGCAGCTTGCTCTCAAGATACTTCTTAACAGCTTCTACGGTTATTCTGGGTATTCAAGGGCGCGGCTTTACAGTATGACCCTTGCAAGCGCAGTAACGAGCTTCGGGCGCGAGAATATCCTGCGCACAAAGAAACTTATTGAGGAGGAAATAAAGGAAATTATTATCAAGGACGGCAGGGCTCTTAAAAAGGATGAAATGGATAAAATAAAAGATGGGAAACACATTGGCCTATCTGTTGTTTATGGGGATACTGACAGCGTTTTCGTTCATCTTCTTGATAAAGAGCTTACTTTTGATGAGGCGCAGCTTGTGGGAAATAGCATCGCAAATACTGTTACTGATTCCCTTGTTAAGCCTATGGAACTTGTTTTTGACTCATTTGCCAGGCGCGCCATATTCATAGCCAAAAAGAGGTACGCCCTCCTGATATTAGAGAAAACTGCGCAGGGTATGAAGGAAAAAATAAAGGTAAAAGGCATGGAAACAGTCCGCCGGGACTGGTGCGGGCTGACCACAAAGACAGTTGAAAGAGTGCTTGAGCTTGTGCTGAAGGAGGCAAAAGTGGATGAAGCTGTCGAACTTGTGAAGGACACCATAAACCGCATAAGGTCAATAGATCCTGGTAAAGACAGCGAGTTGTTCGAAGACCTGATACTGACAAGGCAATATACAAAAAAAGCTGAGAGTTACAAGAACAGGCAGCCGCATATCACAGTTGTGGATAAATTAAAAAGCCGTGGAATGATCGCGAACGTGGGTGACAGGATACCTTTTGTTATCCTGGCAGGGAAGGGGATGTTCGTGGAAAGGGCTGAAGACCCGGAATACGCAAAGGAGAAGAACCTGCCTCTTGATGTGGATTATTATGTCAATAAGCAGATACTCCCCCCGGTTGAGCGCATTCTGTCTGATTTCGGGATAACTGGGGAAATGTTAAGATGGATGGGGGAGAAAAAGGTGGCAACAGAAACAAAACAGAGGCAATTATTCGAATTTTAGGAGAGAAATGAAGATCCACCCAAGATGCGCGCCGTGCCTGTTATCAAGAGTGCAGTTCGAGGCAGAGCTTTCTACAAAAGACCTGGCTCTGCAGAAAAAAGCTGTGCTTGCAGGTATCGAGGTGCTGCGGAAGTACCTTGTTGACGGTGCGCCTGCGACGCATCTATCCACGAAGATACACAGGGAAGCGTACAGGGTACTGGGAGATATCGATCCTTACAGGGAGAAAAAGCGGCAGAGCAATGAGGCTGCCCTGAAGCTCCTGCCGTTCGTTCGTGAGTTCGTGTCAGAAAAGGACGCCTTCAGGCGAGCGGTGCTTGTGTCCATAATCGGCAACTCGTTCGACTTCGGCGTACTGGGGTTTGATGCTGATAAGGCGACAGGAAAAGAGACCATAATGAAGCAGATCAAGCACGGGCTTGATGTGGATGATTCTGACATGATGAGATCAATGCTCAGGGATGTGGTTTACCTTGCTGACAACTGCGGCGAGATTATATTCGATACCCTGCTGTTTGAGGAGATAAAAAAGCTCGGGGGCAGGATCACACTTGTGGTGAGGGGCGCGCCCATACTCAACGATGTTACCATGAAAGAGGCCAGGGAACTTGGCATTGACAAATTGGTGGACAGGGTGCTTACGACCGGGTCGAATGCCATCGGTGTGTGCCTGAAAGAGACGCCGCCTGAGCTTGTGGAGGCGCTGCACGGGGCATCGATTATTATCAGCAAGGGGATGGCGAACTATGAGACTATGTCTGAATATGATTTCAAGCCTATCGCATATCTTTTGAAGACAAAGTGCGAGTCTGTGGCTGAAGCGATGGGGTTGCAGAAAAATATGAGTGTGGCGAGGGTGGAAGGGTAATACGATTGAAGTCACAGACTGCCGGGCTAGAAGCCCAAAAGCATCTGTAAGGATGCTCGATAGTTTTGTATTCATTATGGTTATTCAGAATTCTAATTTTATCTTCAGACGCAACCATTAAAAGAATGGAAGTAAGGAGAGATAATTTATCGGAAATCATTATATGAAGTAATAAAGCTAAAATAGGATGATGATATTCATAATGGCGAATGAGCCCCAAAAACAAAAAAATCATTGTTTTGTTCAATCCGATGCCGGTAAAACATCCTGTGGCTCAACCAAACAAAAAAACCACCTCACTTCAGGTTCCTCTTGTCAACGTGCCGCTCTCGCTTCTGGCTCTTGCAAGGATGGTAGGGGACAGGTTCGATGTCAGGATAATCAATGCAGTGGTGGATACTGATCACAGGAAAATGATCATTGATGCATGTGATAATGCCCTGTGCCTTGCTGTCAGCAGCATGACCTGCTACCAGATACGTGACGGGATCGACGTATGCGCTGCGGTCAAAGAGAAATACCCTGATCTTCCAGTTATATGGGGCGGATACCACCCTACTTCAGAACCAGAACAGACGCTTGAGAGCCCATTTATCGATATAGTTATCATGTGACAATGTTTCACACTTGACTGCGAACAATCTGACTTCCACCCTTCTTTTCAGATTATATTTAGCATTTTTTTTAATTTATCCAGAGCCAATCTGGCATCTTCAAGTTTTTTCGTACCCATGATATTCACCTTACCACTACTGAAAATCATAAATGTGGCATTAAATTCTGGTACACGGTAGACCAGTCCAATGAAACTTTCAGGATTGTATTCCACATCATCAAATCCTAGCTGTTCAACCAGATGGTTCAGGTCCAATGTCCTTCCAAGATCTGAAGCAGTGACAATATTCTGTATTTCTGATTTGATATGTTTAAACTCTATCCCCAAATCCCTTAGTATCTTTTCAAATGCGGGCTGCCAGAGTTCGAGGTCTTCCAGTTTCTTAAGATTGCAAACTACTTTGCCATTTTTTAAAAAGATCGCGGTAAATTTTGGAGATTTAATTCGGTATACCACGCCATCGAACGTCTCTGGATGGTAGGCCACCTTCAGTTTTTCAGCAATGTCTTTGAGTTCTAATATGGTATCGAGATTAACAGTGAGAACTACATTTACCACATTAAGCATAAACTGGTATCGTTCATGCATTGTATATAATATTATTCTTAATAAGTTTATATTTCACCCTCCGCCGACAGGCGGAAAAACCGCAATCTCATCTCCAATTTTAAGCTCAGTATCCAGATCGCTTATTGCTATCCCATTTAGCAGAACACGCACATGGGGCAAAAGATCTCCATCCTCTTTGAAAATCTGCGTTTTCAACAGAGGATATGCATTCACAAGAGAATCCAGAACTTCACCCACATTTTTTCCCTGAACGTCTGCGTCTTTCACTCCGGCATGATCTCTCATGCTTGCAAACAGCCTCACTTTAATTGATACCCTCATAGCATGCTGTTAAGCTTTGGAGATATGCAATAATTACACTTGGCGGGCTCATACCTTGCCGTAGCGCAGTTCTTGCAAAGCTGAACAGGAGCCATTGGGAGTTCAGGATGCAGGACAGTAGCATTTATCATACCCACTATGCTTGGCGGCTCAGGCGCAAGCAGGCACGGCTGATCAACAAATCGCAAGAGAGCTGTAGTTCGAACCGATATTCCTGTGTAGGGGTATGTGTACCACTGGGGATTGTTCAATTTAGAGTTGAATCTTACTGCAGAGAGGTCTATCGGGACGCCTGACACCTTGCCACCCGATCCTCTTGGCGCAGGAGCATTTATTGATGCGCCGCGTGTGGCAAAGTCCAGCCAGTCGTTAATATGAAGTTCCCCGACCATTGGCCTATCATACGGATGCGCCATGACCCAGTGGTGGAATCTCTTCTGGAATAAGTCCTGTATCATATCCGGGGTAAAAGCCTCCCATGCAAGAATTTCTGCCATGGCTGAAGCGCTTGCACCTGTGGCAAAGCCTGCAACATCGAATGGGCTCTGGATCTTACCCATGCCCAGCGCCCTTCTCATCGTATCATAGCCCACCTGCGAAACTGCTTCCAGGATCGCAAGGCACATATCATCTTTGCATATATGGAAATATGAAGGACCAATGTGGTGCCCTATATCGCCAACATGGGTTGGGAGCATGGGGATATTAGCAATATGTACTTTAGCGTCATACGCCGCTTTCACGTATGGTGTGAACTTTTTCTCGTACATCTCAAAATATTTCAATCTATCATATGAACTGTGACCAAAGGTACCCATCAGTTTCATCATCGTTTTTGAAGGGTCGCTCCAGGTCATCTTTAAATATCGTTTCTCCTCCTCTATTGCTTTTTGCACATTGCGGCAGCGCTGCAATACCCTGGTGTACCTGTCACCGAACACGTATATCCCATTGAGACCCCATGATTTGGATGCCATTATCGCCTGCTTATATTCTTTGGCTATAGGCGTTCTTTCAAGAATCTGGGCAATTACCGAGAAAGTGCTTCCAGGAAGAGCCGCAAAGTCCATGGAAGATATAA
>Ga0180732_1001017_pt1 | contig 18986 bp, 22 predicted proteins | sample KR11_01MetaG_FD_148674 | JGI IMG/M metagenome (GOLD analysis project Ga0180732, IMG submission 148674) | Groundwater microbial communities from the Olkiluoto Island deep subsurface site, Finland - KR11_0.1 MetaG | ecosystem: Environmental > Aquatic > Deep subsurface > Groundwater | place...
TCTCTTTCTGCATTACATGAATCTATAATGGATGATGGTGGTGATTCAACAATTTTTGATCCTTTTACTCCATTGGGTATTCCGGTTGGGGTTAAGGAAACTTGGTGGTACCTTATGGGTGGCTCTACTGATAGATTGGATGAGGTAATTGGTCAATTAGAAGAAAATGGAGTTAACAGTGATTCAAATGTTGTTTTTTTGGCTTTTTCTGGTGGAGGTTCTGTTGTTGAAAGAGTTATTGATGAAATGGGTTTGGAAAATGCTGTTTTTTATAGAATGCATGGTTTTGGAGAAAATCCTCTTTCTGATGAAACTTATGTTGTTACAGGTTTGTTAGATCCTGTTTCTTGGATCTCTTTAATTTCCGATATTCCAACTGGAAGAAGCGGCAAGATAATAAATGTTAATCCAAGAGCGCATACGTTAGGATTTAATTCTCCTGCAGCTGCAAAATATTTTATGAATGTTTTAGAAAAAGATGCAAAAGGAGTAAATTTTTATTATAAGGGTTTGCACCAAATAGAAAAATATGATGGTTGGGCTGAAAACATGAGGAGTGTTGGTCATAAAGTTCCTGAGCTTTATTTAGAGGAAAATTATGTGCCCGGATGGGCTGTCGAAATGGGGGTTGAATACTAATGAAAAGACTTAAATATTTTTGTTTTGTCTTAAAATTGAAAAATGAGTGGTTATGATAAATTAAGGGATTTTGGAAGAAATGTTTATGGAAAAGCTGTTTTAGCTGGCGCTGCGATTGCTTTAGTTGCAGGGATTGCTGGTTGTGGTATGAAGTCTTATGATTCTGGAAATCCAACAGATGAACCTTATGATCCTAATAGATCTTCTGAAGTTGGAGAATATATCCCACTTAGAGTTGGCCCCTATAGGCCAGGTGTTCATACCCCTCAAGAACATGCAGATTTATTGATTAGAGATGGGCAATGTGAGGAAGCTTATGATCATATAAGAGAACAAGCAGGATCATTTCAAAAAGGAGAACTTCATTATTTTTTAGGAAGAGCTTATGCTTGTATAGCTGATGAATCTGAGGGGGCAAAAAGAGATTCTGCTCTTTTGAATGCGTATTCAAACTATTTTACTGCGAGTGTTAGTAGGTGGGGAAATGCTACTGATTCTAGAAGCGAGGCATTAGATGAAGCAGTTGAGTTAATCCTTGATGAAATGGAAGAAGAAGGTCTTGTGAAAACAGGCCATATTAAAGCAGGTTATCGTTAATTAGTTAATATTTCTATAATGTCCATGTTTTTTAATTTGTATTCTTTACCAATTGCCAATTTTGTTCTAACATTAATTGCTTTTGCAAATTTATTTCCGAAATCTGTATGAAGTCTAAAAGCAAAACCTAAAGCTGTTGTTCCATTTGGCATTAAAAAACAATCTGGAATAACATTTCCCTTTGAATCTTCTAATTTTTTAACTCCACCCGGAAATAAACAGATTTGATTTAATATTTCAAATACTACTTTGTTTAATATTGCTTGCACTCCTGTACTTTCAAATTTTTTAAGAACATTTTCTTGTATAAATTCTAAACCAGCTTTTTGTTTTTCACTTATTTCTTTTTTTATTTTAAAGTTATTTTCTCCAGGAAGATATTCGATTAATTCATGAACATGTGCTTCTTTTAATGCTAGTTCCGATTCTGAAGAACAAGGAATTATTATTAAATTTGGAAATTCTTTTTTTAATCTTTTGAAATTTTCTTCTGCTCCCGGAACATCTATTTTGTTTGCAGCAATAATCATTGGTTTTGTTTGTTTTCTTAATTCAGATGCTAAATCTAGTAGATTTTTTTCTGACCAACTTGTTGGATCTTTACTTAAGTTTGCTACTAGTGGTTTAACTATTTCTTCAGTAACTTTTAAACCAGATAATTGTTTTGCTAAAGCTTTACTAATATCTTTATGTTCTTGATGTACCCCCCTAGCAAATTTTTCCCAACCTTTTTTTAAAATTCCTAGGTACCACATGTCTAATTCTAATTCTAAAAATCTTATATCTTCGCTTGGATTGTAACTTAATGCTTGAACAGATTCCCCTTTTTCATTTGTTGAACCAGAAATATCAATTACATGAATTAATGCATCTGCTTGATTTAAATCATTTAGAAATTGGGAACCCATTCCCGCTCCTTCATGTGCTCCTGGGACTAAACCAGCAACGTCTATTAAATCAATTGGAACGAAACGGAAATCTTCTTGTACGTAACCCATTCTTGGATTTGAATGTTTATCAAAATCTATTGCAGGATCCTTTATTTTTACAAAACCTACTGCATGATTTGGTTTTATTGTAGTGAAAGGATAATTAGCTATTTCTACATCTGCAAGGGTTGCAGCCTTGAAGAATGTACTTTTTCCACAACTTGGTTTTCCTACTACTCCGATTAACATGAATTTAAAAAATTAGGTTGGAATAAAAAGGTTTTGATTTTAAGCTTTTTGGATTGCTTTTATTAATTCAATTATTTGGTTGGCTCTTTTTTTCTTGTTCATAGTAAATAAATGAATTCCTGCAACATTTTCAGATTGTTTTAATTCAATGCAAGTTTTTAGAATGTTATCATATATTGCTTTTTTTTGATCTTCACTACTTAGGGTTTCTATTTCTTCTAAGAAAGGAATCCTTATGCTGTCTATATCGCCCCGAATTCTTAGGGCATTTTTATAACTGAATGGAACATATATTCCTGTTAGAAAAGGTATTGTAACCCCCTGAGCTTTTGCAGCTCCTATATACTTTAATTGGTCTTCTGGTGAAAAAACCATTTGGCATATGACAAATTCTGCTCCAGCATCTTGTTTTGCTTTTAAAAAAGAAGCTTCATTTTCTAATTTTTTTGGATCTATGATTGTATTGTAATTCGGATCTCCTACAACACCAATACAAAAATTTGATGGTTGTTTTTTTTGTAATTCTTCTTGGCTTACCCCTTTTCTTTCTAAATAAATTCCTTGATTCATATTTGATATTTGTTCTATCATTTGATAAGCATACTTATGGTGTCTTCCTACTAACCTCAATAATTTATGTTGAGCTTTTTCAAATGGGTTTAATCCTCTTCTAGGATCTCCTTGCATTGCTAAAATATTATCAATATTTAATCTCGTTAAACCAGTACATACGTTTTCTATTCCTTCTGGAGTGTGGTCTCTACAAGTTAAGTGTCTTATAGTTTCTATACCCTGTTCTTGTTTTATTCTATGTGATAAAGCAGTTGTACCACCACGTAGACTTCCAAGTGCACCTTCTGTGACGCTAATTACCCTTACATAATCTTTTAATGTATTTGTTTTAAAGGTAAAACTTCTTCTTCTAAAGGTACTCCATTTAATGGAGGAACTATCTCTGCCGAGATAAGAAAATCATCATCTTTTAACATATCAGTTAATTTCATCTTTATTGGGACTATGAATTCATTAAAAAAGATTTATATTGTAAAAGAAAAGTTTAAATATGGAGTTTTTTTCTTAATTAATGTTGGGCCCATAGCTCAGCCTGGCCTAGAGCGCTGGTCTTATATGACTCACAGGTTGAGGCTAAGACAGCCAGAGAATGATTTCATTCGGCTAAAGGTCGCCGGTTCAAATCCGGTTGGGCCCACTTTATAGTTAAATTTAAAAAGGATTGGAATTCTCAAATCTTTATGCCCCGTTGGTGTAGCCCGGCCAAGCATTAAGCCCTTTCGAGGCTTAGACCTGAGTTCGAATCTCAGACGGGGCATTTTTATTTTTAAAATGAAAAAAGTTAGATTTTGTCCCAAGTGTGGAAGTAAAGACATAAAGACAATTTATTCTGTTTTGTCTTATATTGTTGGGTTTGATAGAAGGGTTTGTAATAAATGTGGTTACGAAGGAATGTTCTTTCCTGAGTGTTATGAAGAAGAATATAAGGAAATAATAAAAAAGTTTAAATAGTTCTTTTTTAAGAAATACATTATGGATAAACAAATTGCAAAAAATCTAGTATTAAAAAATAGAAGAAAAATAATTTTTTGTACACTTTATATGTTTTTGTTAGCTTTGATTGGATTTGTTTTTTATTTCTTTGTTCCTAGTTATTATAAATATCTTGGTTTTGTTTTAGCTTTTGTTGGTTATATTATTTTATATAAAGTTTTTAGAGATTCTGAATTTTGGATTAGTTATGTTTATAGCTTAGTAATTTATCTTATTTTCTTTTTGTTATTTTTTTATGTAAATAACGTTTTATAATAGAAACCTTTATAAAAACAGAATTTTCTTCCAAATCCACAAATGAAGAGAAGCTCTAGACGTTGGAAGAAAAAAAGACAGATGAGATGGAAGTGGCAACGTAAGAGAATGAATAAAGAAAAAAGGAAGAGAAGAGCTGCTAAGTAATTCTAATTTGTAACTACTTTTTTAAGGTAACAAACGGAAAGTTTTATAAAGAGTAAAAATAAGATTTGTATTAGAAAACATGCGGCAATTCAACATTTGTTTTGCTAAATTCTAACGAAACATTTATAAATAACCTGTTTCCACAAAACAGTACTTCATGAAGAAGATAGAATATTTATCTTCTAAGAATGTTTTCTTTTTTTTAGAGAAAACTATAGAACACTTTTTAACGAGAGTGTTCAATATGTGATTGCTTAATTGAACAATTAAGTATGATGTATGAACGAGGCAAAAATGTAGTGGAGTTAAAATTTTTTGCTAATAACTTTAGCGGTCAAAATAAATCCCGTTGATCCTGCGGGAGATTGCTGCTATAGGAATTCGATTTAGACATGCAAGTCAGGGGTTCTTCGGAACACCGGCGAAAGGCTCAGCAACACGTCGATAATCTGCCCTTAGGTTCAGGATAAGGACGGGAAACTGTCTCTAAGACTGAATATGGAATTTGTGCTGGAAGGCTATTTTCCTGAAACGTAAGGCCTAAGGATGAGTCGGCGGCTGATTAGTTTGTTGGTGAGGTAATGGCTCACCAAGACTGAGATCAGTAGGGGAGATGAGAGTCTAAGCCTCGAGAAGAGAACTGAGATACTGTCTCTAGCCCTAAGGGGTGCAGCAGTTACGAAAACTTTACAATGCACGAAAGTGTGATAAGGGAATTCCTAGTGCTCATACTTTGTATGGGCTTTTGTTAAGTGTAAAAAGCTTAGCGAATAAGTGATGGGTAAGACCGGTGCCAGCCGCCGCGGTAACACCGGCGTCACGAGTGGCAATCATGATTATTGGGCCTAAAGCGTCCGTAGCCGGTTTGATAAATTTCTTGTGAAATTGTTTGGCTCAACCAAACAGCGTGCAAGAAAGACTGTCAGACTTGAAACCGGGAGGAGCTAGAGGTATTCCAGGGGGAGCGGTAGAATGCTATAATCCCTGGAGGACCACCTATGGCGAAGGCTTCTAGCTAGAACGGATTTGACGGTGAGGGACGAAAGCCAGGGGAGCGATCCGGATTAGATACCCGAGTAGTCCTGGCTGTAAACGCTGCGAGCTAGGTGGTGCATGTTCTTAGTGGACATGCGGCGCCTGAGTGAAGACGTTAAGCTCGCCGCCTGGGAAGTATGGCCGCAAGACTGAAACTTAAAGGAATTGGCGGGGGCTCACTACAAGGAGTGCGGCGTGCGGTTTAATTGGATTATACGCCGGAAATCTCACCAGGAGCGACGGCAGGATGAAGGTCAGATTGAAGGTTTTACCTGACAAGCCGAGAGGTGGTGCATGGCCGTCGTCAGTTCGTGCCGTAAGGTGTCATGTTAAGTCATGCAACGAACAAGACCCATGCTTACATTTGCTAACATACTCTGTGAATGAGCACAATGTAGGGACTGCCTTCGAAAGGAGGAGGAAGGTTTGGGCAACGATAGGTCAGTATGCCCCGAATCTCCTGGGCTACACACGCGCAACAATGGTAAGGACAATGGGCTGCAACTCTGAAAAGAGAAGCTAATCCTCGAAACCTTATCTTAGTCTAGATTGAGGGCTGTAACTCGCCCTCATGACAATGGAATTCCTAGTAATCGGACTTCAATACGGTCCGGTGAACACGTCCCTGAGCCTTGCACACACTGCCCGTCATCCCAGCCGAGCAGGGTTTAGGTGAGGAGTAGTTTTTTGATTATTTCGAACCTGAATTCAGTGAGGAGGGGCAAGTCGTCACAAGGTAGCCGTAGGGGAACCTGCGGCTGGATCACCTCCTTATTATTTTTATAATAATAAATGACTTCGCTACAATTGCTAGATCGTTCATACAAATTAAACGGGCCCGTGGCTCAACGGTAGAGCATCGCCTTTGCAAGGCGGGGGTTTCGGGTTCGAAATTTTGGACCTTCGGTCTGAAACGAAAGTCCCGACGGGTCCACTTTGAAACAAATGCAATTCCGGAACGAAAGTTTGGAATGAAGAGTTTCAGTCAGCTTCGGCTGTTTAGAATATCATATTCATGAATCTATGCAAAAGCAAGTATACCTAAGGCTTAAACTATTAGAGGAAAGACTTGGCTTGAATGTTGAAGAAGGCCGTGGCCAGCTGCGATATGTCTGGGGTAGGCGCATGCAGCCTGTGATCCCAGAATTGCCGAATAGGACTTCCATTCTTTTATAAGAAGATCAGTAATGATCGATAACGCGGGGGATTGAAGCGTCTTAGTACCCGCAGGAAAAGAAATCAATTGAGATGCCGCTAGTAACAGCGAGCGAACGTGGCATAAGGCAAACCGAATCCTTTGTAGCAATACAAAGGACATGTGGTGTTATAGGACTTTCTTTTAATCCTTTTTGATGAGTTGAAGTGTTCTGGAAAGAACTACTATAGAGGGTGATAGTCCCGTAAACGAAATCTTTGAGGATGTGAAAGTATCCTGAGTAGGGCTCATTGGATATTGAGTCTGAATTTAGGAGGCATCAACTTCTAACCTTAAATACTATTCAAGACCGATAGCGTACTAGTACCGCGAGGGAAAGTTGAAAAGAACCCTTAATAGGGAGTGAAAAGAATCTGAAATCTAATAGTGATAGTGTGATGCTGCTCTTCGGAGTTGCATCGTACGTTTCGAATAACGGACCAGGGAGTGTACTTGAGTGGCAAGACTAACTTTTTAAAAAAGGAAGTCGGAGCGAAAGCGAAAACCCGCAGGCAACGAGGGGTGTGGTGTTAATGCGCCATTAGTCACTTGGGTACGACCCGAAACCGGACGAACTAGTCCTGAGCAAGGTGAAGCAGGGATAAAACCTTGTGGAGGCCTGCAGAGGTGCTGTGGACAAGCGTTCTTCTGACTTGGGACTAGGGGTGAAAAGCCAATCGAGTCCGGTGATAGCTGGTTCCTGCCGAAATATGTCGTAGCATAGTCTCAACTGAGATTACTAAGATGGTAGAGCTACGGACTGGGAGTTTTGGGGAGTAAAATCCTCGGCTTCCTATCCAACTCCAAATGTTTTAGAATCGTAGACGTTGGGAAACAGCGGCACGCGGTAAACGTGTGTCGCTAAAGGGGAACAACCCAGCCTGAAGTTAAGGTCCCAAAATACTAATTAAGTGTGAAAGGGTGAATGGTGTATAACATCAGAGACAGCGGGGAGGTAGGCTCAGAAGCAGCCATCCTTTAAAGAAAGCGTAATAGCTCACCTGTCAAGATCTTGTGCCCAGAAAATGGACGGGGCTAAATTAGTTACCGATACTTCAGACATCCGCAAGGATTGTGGTAGGCAGGCGTCCTGCTTGAGCAAAACTTTTCTCGTAAGAGGAAAGGAATCGAGTAGGAATGAGAATCCTGGTGGTAGTAGGACCAGTATACAGTGAGAATCTGTATTACCGAAAGGGCAAGGGTTTCTTAGCAATACAGTTTAGCTAAGAGTAAGTTGATCCTAAGGCAATTCCTAACTGGACATTGTCGAAAGGGAAAACGGTTAACATTCCGTTACTATTTAAATACATATGGCAACATTAGTTTTATTCTTGACGGTTTGGGCTAGATTAACAACTCTCGTCGGAGTTGCTAACTAAAATAAGTCTGGGGAGTATCGTAACGATGAGATCCAGATTAAATTTAGGAATGGTCTGTCTTAAGACAGATTTAGTCAATGCCTAGATCCCGTGAAAAAAGAATAGATCGGATTTTAAATAATCATACCCAGAACCAGCACAGGTGCCCCAAGGTTAGTAGCCTAAGGTATGAGGGAGTAATCCAACTAAGGGAATTCGGCAAATTAGTCCCGTGACTTTGGTATAAGGGATCCCTGCGTTTGTATCCGTATGGATGCGAATACAGGGCGCAGTGACTAAGGAGGCCCGACTGTTTAACAAAAACGTAACTTTTCGCTAGCCTCAAAAGGTGTGTATGGAAAGTGACGTCTGCCCAGTGCCCGTACTTGAAACTCGGTTTCAACTGAGCTAAGAGCGGGTAAACGGCGGGAATAACTATAATTCTCTTAAGGTAAGCAATAGTTGCCTTAGTAAAATTTGGCTATATGCTGGAAAGTCTGAGTATTCCATGCTACTCGATTTACATTGTGACAAGTTCACGCAAAGAATTTATAAACAATGTAAGTCAGTAACAAGGTATGGATGCAGATAATCAGCAGGAAAGACTAGAGGCTCAATGGATTGTTGGATTTGTCGACGGTGAAGGAAGTTTTCTGATTTCAATAAATAAGAATGAGAAAATGACTTTGGGTTGGCAAGTTTTACCAGAATTCAGGGTAGTTCAACATCAAAATGATGAACAAATTTTATATAAAATCAAAGATTATTTTGGTTTTGGAAATGTCGTTGTTAATCATGGAGATAGAAAAGAATTTAGAGTCAGAGGTTCTGAAAATATTAAAAAAATTATTTCTTTTTTTAAGGAAAATAATTTAAGAACTTCAAAAAGTAAAGACTTTGAAATCTTTTGTGATGTTGTTGGACTGATGGAGGATGGACAGCATTTAGACAAACAAGGTTTGCTAGAAATAGCAAGTTTGGCATCCAATATTAATAATAAAATAGATAGAGTTTCTAGAATCCTCAGAGACTATACGCCAAACACACATGAAGTGTGAAGATATAGTCCGATCCTTGCAGCGATGTAAGGAGATTAACAGAAATGTTAATCCGCCATCTTTGATGGTTAGTAACCAATTTTAGGGTGAAAGTAACAGATATGAGCGTAATGCCTTGTCGTTTTATTGACGACGTGCATGAATGGCGTAACGAGGTCTCTACTGTCCCTAGTTGGAATCCCCCGAACACATTATCCTGGTGCAAAGACCAGGGACCTCCAGTGGGAAGCAAAGACCCCGTAGAACTTTACTACAGTTTGTTGTTGTGATGTGAGCTTTGTTGTGCAGTATAGGTGGGAGTTGTTATGTTTCAAGCGCTAGTTTGGAAATAGACATCAGTGAGATACCACCCTTCAGAGTTTACATTGCTCACCTTGGAAACAAGGGACATCAGTAAATGGGTAGTTTGCCTGGGGCGGGACCCTGCTGAAACGATATCAGCAGGGCCCAAAGGTTGACTCAACCGGGTCAGAAATCCGGTGTAGAGTGCAAGAGCAAAAGTCAGCCTGACTGTGTTTCGAACCATAAGAAACGCAGAGCAGAAATGCCGGTCTAGCGAACCCCTATGTCCTCTTTGATGGGGGCTAGGTATGACAGAAAAGCTATCTCGGGGATAACTGAGTGGTAGCGCCTAAGAGCTCAAATCGACGGCGCTGTTTGCTACTTCGATGTCGGCTCGTCGCAACCTGGGCGTGCAGAAGCGCCCAAGGGTGGGGGTGTTCACCCATTAAAGCGGCTCGTGAGCTGGGTTCAGAACGCTGTGAAGCAGTTTGTTCGATATCTAGTGGAGGTGTTCGGTGTCTGAGAGGAAGGATCTTTTAGTACGAGAGGAACGGAGGTTCGGGGCCTCTAGTCAACCGGTTATCTGATAAGGTAGGCCGGGCAGCCACGCCCCAAGGGATAAGAGCTGAAAGCATCTAAGCTCGAAACCCCCCTCGAAAAGAGACACTTCAAGTTCTTGTAGAAGACAAGGTTGATAGAAACGGCGTGTAAGCATTAAGGCAACGAGATGTTCAGCGTGCGTTCACTAATTACTTGACAACTTTAGGTATACTTGCGCATAGTTTTCATTTTTTTTAATAATTTTAATTCATAGTATTTATAAAATTTGATAAATTAATTTATTCTATGTTAAAAACAAAGGGATTTTCACTTTGGTTAATGCCTTCTGGAGAAGTTTATGATATATTAAATACTTTAATTTCTGGATTAAGTATGGAGTACAATACTCCTTTTTTTCAACCACATATAACTTTACTTGATGAAGTTCTTATTTCTGAAAAAGAAATTGTTTCAAAAACTGCACAATTGTCTTCTATCATAAATCCTTTTAAAATTGAATTAGACGAAATAAAATATTTAAATGAATATTTTAGTTGTTTATTTATTAGTGTAAAACAAACTAATGAATTAATAAATGCAAATTTAAAAGCAAAAAAAATATTTAATCGAAAAAATGATGTGAAATATGTGCCTCACTTGAGTTTGATTTATGGAAACCTTTTACCTCAAATAAAAAAAGAGATTATAACAGAAATTGGAAGAAAAATTCCTCTTTCTTTTGATGTTAATAAAATATATTTGGTTTCAACTAAGGGTGCACCCAAAGATTGTTATTGTGTGAAAGAAATTCCATTAAATAAATAATACTTTTTGATTTTTGGTTTGTTTTGTTCTATAAACCTCTTTTCAGTGGTAACAAATAGAAAAGTTTATAAACAACTGCTTTCTCCATTTTTGTATGGCTTATAGAGATGAATTTAAGGATAAAGAAATGGGCAAGTTGGGAAGAATTCTTTTAGGCTTTGCTCACCCGGTGTTAGGAAATTTTTCATCTAATATTCAATGCAGGCTTCATAAAAAGTTCGGAAGAAATAATTATGATACAATTGCTGCAGCATTTTTAAGTTCTTGGACTGAAGTTGTTGCTGGGATATATTTGGCTACTACTCTTGATTTGAATGGGGCCCCTGATTTAGTAGGCTACATCGGGCTTGCTTTATGTATTGAGGGTGGTCTTAGAATGTTGCTTTCTACTGCGAGCACTATGCCTTCAATTGTAGGAAAATTAGCTTCTTTGCCTATAGATATTTCTGACAAAAAAAATAAACGTTATTTTTATCATCCTGAAGTTCAGGACGGTTTGAAAGCTTTACGTTCTTACGAAAGAGCAATAGTCGATAAAACGCTTTAGACTCAATTTTTTTAGAAACCTTTTTAAATTACTCTTTATTTCTTTTTTATAATCCAAAACTATCAGAGAACTCTTTGATTTTTTTGTACTCTTTTATAAAATTAAAACCTTCTTGGTTTATTATAAACATTTTTTTACCTTTTTCATTTTCTTCAGCAACCATATTTTTTTCCATTAGTTCTGATAGATATTCCATCATTTTTTTATGGGAAAGATTTGATTTGTAAAGTAAATGTGTTGGTTTTATTTTTCCACCTTTATTTTGGATAGCTAGAAGGATGTCATTCACAATTTCTAATTTGTCTCTTCTTTTCATTTTTTTCCAATTAATAAATATGTTAAGAGTAATGATAAGAACCCAAGTAATTGGACAATTACTCCAGCTACGTAAAGAGTTGGATCAAGTAATACAAATATGAAAATTAATTGACTAATAAACATCAAAGCAAATGCTAATGCAACTAAGAAAGAATTTTTTGTTTGTTTTCTGTAGTGATTTGCATAGAAGGATAATGAAATGTATAGTAGCAAGAATGCGGCTATTAAATGGAAGATGAAATAAGTTTCTCTAGAGAACCAGGTTGAGATAAATATGAAAAATAATAATAATAATCTTGTTTTATTTGTTCTTATTTTTAAGCAGAGAGTTGTTAAAATTAATAATCCTGTTAACATAAAGAATCTGTGTAGGAATGAACCTAATGCGTAGATTGTTTGAACACTGTTTAAATTATATTGAATTATTGTTATACTTTGAAAAACTACTTGTTTAAATTGTGAACAAGATAACCATGTTGCGAGCATTTTAATTCCAAATGATGCTGCAATTAAGTAAAATGCTATTGCGAAATAGAAATACTTTCTTTCGCTTGTGAATTTAGATGCTCTATGGCTGAATAAACCAATTAATAGGGCTATAAGTAGGGATATGAATTCTATTATTAAATCGGCATTTAAGAACCATAAAGGCCCACAAACAAAATGTACCATTAAAACGGGTGAATGGATTGTGATTTATAAAGATTGTGGAAGGGATTTATGGATCTATAATCTTTACTTTCTTTTCATAATCAATTAATAAAGGGTTTCTTAAGTAATGTTGAGGTGACATCATGAATCGAAAAATAAAAAACTATGTAGAATTTATTGGGGATGTATTAATGATAGATGAGACTTTTGATGATTTACTTTTTAGAAAATTGAAGACTGCTAATAGATGGGACAAGGGGGTGATATAGAAAGGTTTTTAAAGTGTTATTTTGTTTATTTTTATGTAGGTAAGTGCCTGACTGTCGGGATTTAATCCTGAGGAAAGTCCACCCACAAGAGAATCGGCTGCTTATGTTATGTAAGTCCTAGAAATGGGAGGCAACCGCTCAGAAACGACACGTCCTTACATTGTTTAAACATGTGGCTTGCGAAGGTTTTGGTGACAAAACTGAGTTAACCAGCTGAATAGGTGTAAGGGAACGATGAGACGGCGAGACCCTGTTTGTGCAAGTCCGTTGAGACGCTAAGTTGAATGTCAGGAATGCTTGTTCATTTAAGTGAAGGCTAACAAAAGGTGGCTTACACTTGCCTACAATACTTTTTTAAGTTTTTTGGTACTTTGAATTTTGTGGGAATGCAAATATTATATTTTGAAGTTAGGGGATATATTCACTCTGAGCCTTCAGTTTGGATTTATAATTACCTCCGCTATGCAGCTTTAAATAATGGTTCTGAATTAAGGATAGTTAAAACTAAAGATAAATTTTATAATGCAGTTAGACAAACTGTAGGAGATGAAGATAATAAAACTTTGGAAGTTATGGCGATTTTAACTGATATACCAAAGGGGGAAGGGGTTACAATTGCTTTTAATCCTCCGCTCTCAATTAAACCTTTGGAAAAACTTGTTGAAGATCTTCGTTCTTGGTTAATTCCTATCGAATTAGAAAATGAAGATTGAACCAAAACGTTTTTAAAGAGTTAATTTCTCTTAAAATTAAAATGGCAGAAAAGATACAAATGCCTTCGGGTATGGGTGGATTAGTTCGTTACTTTGATGATTACAAAAGTAAGATAGAATTTAAACCTATAATTGTTATTGTTATGATAATTGTTGCAATAATTCTTGAGATTATTTTGCATAGAATGGGAAATAGTTGGTTTGGTTTACAATGATGCCAGGTATGAATCCTAGACAAATGCAGAAGATGATGAAAAAGATGGGTATTTCTCAAACTGAGATACCTGCAACTGAAGTTATTATTAAAGGTGAAACAGATTATGTTATTAGAAATCCAAATGTTTTGAAAGTTAATATGCAAGGGCAAGAGACTTTGCAAATAACTGGTGATTTAGAAGAAATGGATTCTATTTCTGAAGAAGATGTTAAAACTGTTTCTTCACAAGCAGAAGTTTCTTTGGAAGAAGCAAGGAAAGCTTTAGAAGAAGTTGATGGTGATTTGGTAGAAGCTATTTTGAAGTTAAAGCAATAAACTTTTAAAAATAAGCTAAGAAGATATATACAGAGACAAAAATTAAAACACCAATTATTACAATTCTAGTTCTTATTGCAAATTCTTTAGTTTTAAATATTTCTTTCGGGTAATTGAATATTATCATGATGTTATCGGTTAAACCAATTATTAAATCTAAAATAAACAACCAAAAAGCCCAGATATATTTAAAAGATAGGCCAAAAGCTAAAAATAACATGATTAAAGCAGAAATTATTCTTAAAGTCTTTGCTTTTTTCCCTTTAAGAATATTGCCGAACAGATAAAATGGTTTTTTGAATTCTATAAATCTAGAGATGGCAAGTATAAAGAATCCGATTCCGATTAAAATTAAACCAATATCCATAATGTTCTTTTGGTTTTAATTTCTTTAAATTATTTTCTATTCTAAACTAAAAAAAGATTAAGCTTTTAAGTTTTAACACATTCCCATTTTTATGGAGAAATATGAAGAACTTCTGATTGAGATGGATAGAGCTTTTAAAACAGCAGACCATCTTGCTTATGTTACTTATCCAATTGTAAAAGAAATTAGATTGTTAATGAGTATTATTGAGAATTTAGATAGAGCATTAAAGGCTGGAATGAATGCAGTTTTAGAATATGATCGGTTGTATAAGAGGATTGGACCATTACAAGAGAGTTTTGAAATTAGATTGGATTTATTTAAATCAAAAATTATTATGAGGCATGCAATTAATAGAGAATATGCAGAGTTAATTGAAATGATGCATGAGTTAGTTACTTACAAACAAAAAAGTCCAATGGTTTTTCAGAGAAAGGACAAATATGTTATATCCAACCAAAAATATAAGCTTAAAACATTGACGATTGAGGACGTCAAAAAGTACGTTGAAAAAGCAAAACCTTTTATATTTAAGGTGCACAATATAATATCTAGGTAAACTATTATGTTTGAAGAGAATCGGGCTAAGGAAGAATTGAAGAGAGTTGATCATCTCGTTTACGTAACCTTAAAATATACTCGTACATGTGATGTTATTAAAAATACGATTGAGAGATTAATTAATGCATTTGAAGCTGCATTTGATCAAGGTTTAGAATATGCTCAGAAAAAGAAAAAAATAAAAATTATTCCAGATTCAAATAGGCTAAAGGGTGAAGTGCTCCAAAAAGTTTGTAAGAAGAGGGGAGTAAAAAAATATTTTGAGCTTTACCTTTTATTAAGAGATCTTTATGTTGCGGAGTTTGGAAGAAAAGAAGAGTATAGAAAACATGTTGCAATGGTTTGTACGCTGGATAGGGGAAAAATCATTGAAGTTGACATTCCTATTTTGATGGGGTATTTTGATCAAACAAAAGAATTTGTAAAAATAATTGAGGATTGGACAAAATGAGCGTAATTGTTGGAATATTATCTGGAAAGGGCGGAGCTGCAAAGACAACTACTGCCTTGAATTTGGCTGCTGCTTTTAATCATTTTGGTCGTGATGTTGTTTTAGTTGATGGTAATTTATCAACTCCAAATGTTGGTTTGCATTTGGGTGTTCCAATTGTTCCTATTAATTTACATCATGTTGTTAAAGGAATGAATCATATTACTGAAGCAATTTATATGCATCATTCTGGATTGAAATTTGTTCCCGCAGGAATTTCTATTAATGATTTAAGTAATACAGTTCCGGAGAATATGTCTAAAGTTTTACATGGTTTACATGGACTTGCTGATATAGTTGTTGTCGATGGTGCTCCTGGTTTAGGTCGTGAGGCATTAAGTATTATGGATTCTGTTGATGATCTTATTATTGTTACAAATCCTGAGCTGCCCGCTATAACTGATGCTTTGAAAACTATTAAATTTGCAGAGAATCGTGGCAAGCAGGTTAAAGGAGTTGTTATTGCAAAGTCTGGTAAGAATCATGATATTTCTTTAGCTAATATACAAGCGCTTTTAGAGAAACCAATTTTGGCTGTTATCCCAGAAGATTATGCTATTCGTGAAAGTTTGGTTCAGAAAGATGCTGTTATTCATACTCACCCAAAAAGTAAATCTGCTATTGCTTATAAGAAACTAGCTGCTGATTTGATTGGAATGAGTTATGATGTTGAGTATAAAGAAAGTTTTTGGAAGAAGTTTTTTAATAGATAGGAACCTTTAAATATCACCTATATTCTAGAGTATATAGATTAAAATGAAACGAGTTGATTTAGTTCATTGTTAGTGAAGATTTTTCTAGTTACTGCTTTTTCAAAAAACTTTATAAAGAACTAGATGGAGGTATTTTTATATGACGGCAGTGGTGTAGTGGTTAACATTCAAGCCTGTGGAGCTTGAGATCGCGAGTTCGATTCTCGCCTGCCGCCCTTCAAAATTTAAAATGGAAACTGTAAAAGGATTCAAGGATTGTTCAGGAGAAGAAGCAATAAAGAGACAGAGGATTAAAGAGATTTTAGTAAAGAATTTTGAACTTTATGGTTTTGAACCAGCTGAAACCCCAATTGTTGAATTTGAAGAGTTTGTAAAAGGAGAAAATGTTAATGATGAAGCAGTTTCTGAGATTTTTAAATTACAAGATAGAGGTAAAAGAAAATTAGCTTTGAGATATGAGTTTACATTTCAATTAAAGAGATTAGCTAGTAACAAAAAATTACCTTATAAAATATATCAAATTGGTGCAGTATTTAGAGATGAACCAGTCAGTGCAAATAGATTTAGACAATTTACCCAATGTGATGTTGATGTTATTGGTTCTTCATTAAAAGAAGATGCCGCAATGCTTGCTTTGACTTCTAAGGTTTTAAGAGAGTTAGGGATTAAGGCGGAAATTAATGTTAATAATAGAAAATTATTGAATGAGATTTTAGAGAAAGAAGGGGTAGTTAAAAAAGAAGAAGTTATTAGAGAATTAGATAAATTAGATAAAATGCCTGAAAAGATTGTTAAAGAAAATTTGAAGAAATATAAAGCTGAAAAAATAATAAATATTTTTAAAAAAACAGATAGTTTTTTTGAACAATATGATGCTTATGATGAAATAAAAGAATTAAAGAAATATTGTAATTATTATGGTGTTAAATTTAATTTCCAATCTAATTTAGCTAGGGGTCTAAGTTATTATAATGGAACTATTTTTGAAGTTAAAACAAAAGATGTTAAGGAAACTGTTTGTGCTGGTGGAAGTTATTTAGTCAATGGGGTACAAAGTGTAGGAATTTCATTTGGTTTAGAAAGATTGAGTGCTTTAGCAAATGTTGAAATTAAAGGCAATAAAATTTTATTAATTTCAATTGGACAAGATGAAGAAACAATGAAATTAAGTGAAGAATTAAGAAATGAAGATATTCCTTGTTTAATTGCGTTCGGACAAATTTCAAGGGCCCTAGGATATGCAAATTCAATTAATGCAGATTATGTTATTTTTGTAGGTGAGAAAGAAGTTAAGAAAGGAAAATTTAAACTTAAAGATATGGATTCTGGAAAAGAAGACATGTTAAAAATAAAAGAAATAATAAAAAAGTTAAAATAATTTTATTTGTAAATTAAACCAGTTATGGCCCCAATTATTCCTAAAATTGGACCGATTAACCATCCTTGAGCTGTTACTAATGCTAAAATACTAAATATAAGGATTAAATTGAATCCAGTTATTCTGTTTTTTGCATCTTGAACAAGGATATAACCTACAACTATTAATGCTCCACATAAGATTCCCCATAATCCGATTGATGTACCTTGAATTCCTAATAACCAAAACTCTACTGTGTTGCCTACTATCATAGCAAATATACCGGCAATTAGAGTTATTATTCCGCCTATTAGTACTAAAGTATCTGCAATTTTGATGTTGCCATCTTTTTTAACAACAGGTTTACGGGTTTTCTTTCTTTTTGCTATTTTCTACACCTCCTTTTATACCTTTGAATAAATACTTCCAAATAATGTTAACATTGTCACACCAAGAATAAAGCTAGCAATTGCTGAACCTACGTATGGTATAAATCCCAATATGTAGCTTACTATAAATGCATATATTATTACAAATAGCCAGGCCAAGGAATATTTTCCTGTGAATGATTTCTTAAATATTTTTTTGAAATCAAATCCGGCTGAAAATTTGTAGGTCATTGCATAGTTCGTTAATGCCATTGGTGAAATGTATGCTGCAATTATTAATAAGACTAAGCCACTTAAAATAACTGGTCCACTTGTCGCGATCATTGAAAATACGTCTTCAGTAAAAAACCCAGTTAGGAAAGCTGTGCCTATTCCTATTGTAAATAATATTAAAGCTGGAAGCATATAAATTATTCCAATAATCATTGCTAAAAGGCCTCTTACAAATAAGTTACCCCAATTTTTCCAATCAGGAAGCTTGAATTTATTTTTATTTGCGGTTTTTGCACATTCAAGTTGATAACCTGAAGATATGAAATTTACAATTGGAACAATGCTTAATAAGATCCCAATTAGAAGTTTAACCACATCAGTGAAAGGTCGTTTGAATGCTTCTCCATATTTTGTCATTTTTACACCTCTTTTTTATAATTTAATTTTGATTTTCTTGGTTTATAAACTTTTTTGATATCAATTTTATATCAATTTCACCAAAATGTTTTTTTTGATTGAGATCTACCTTTTCTTGGTTAGCTAAATGTAGTAAAGGAACTATGGTGTAAATTTTATCTTCTTTTTTATCTGAGTTTGTTAGTTCAGTGAAAGTTAAGTCTTCTTTTGTTTTGAAGAAATCTTTTATTTTCCCATAAACTGTTTTTATTAAAGAACTTATATCTACTTTTTTTTCTGGAAGTTCCATATGTACTTTATTTCTTTCACGTTCTATTACTCTTATTTTTCTTTTCTTATCTACCTCTAATGCTTTTTCTAATGCAGATACTAAATCTTGGATAGAAACTTTTCTTTTTCTTGATTGGGGAGTTTTAATTGTTAAACGTGGTTGAGTTTCTAATCTTATTGATTTATCTTCTTGGAAATCTTCTATGTCTTCTGCTTCAGTATCAAATAGTAAGTTGTCGAAATCTGCAATGTTTTCTGTTAAGAATTTATTTGATTTTATTTTTAATAGGATGGAGGATGCAAGAATTACTTTTCCAGATATGAAGAAATTCATTTCTTGAAGTTTTTGAACTGTTTCTAAATATTTTTGTGATAATAATGAGATATCAATATCCCAAGGATTCATTTGTTCAGTTTTAACTAAATCATATAGTAATGTTTGCCAGGTGATTTCATCTTTTTTAAGAAGCATCTCTAAGATTTGGTCTTGCATGTTTATGAAAA
>Ga0180732_1001018_pt1 | contig 18968 bp, 16 predicted proteins | sample KR11_01MetaG_FD_148674 | JGI IMG/M metagenome (GOLD analysis project Ga0180732, IMG submission 148674) | Groundwater microbial communities from the Olkiluoto Island deep subsurface site, Finland - KR11_0.1 MetaG | ecosystem: Environmental > Aquatic > Deep subsurface > Groundwater | place...
GCGTGCTGCCCCACAACGGGAACACCGGCGTGATGCCCGTGCCCTGCATGCGTTCCTCGCGGTAGCGGCGGATATCCTCCAGATACAGATCGCCGAACGCCATGCACTGCACACCCTCGCCGCGTGCACGCGCCACAAAGTCCGCCATCGCAGCGGCGTATTGTTCGTCCGAACACGGATAGGGTATCTCGATCAGGTACAGCGGCAGCCCCACCGCCTTGGCCTGCTCGCGCAGCAGATCGACACGCACGGCATGCATCGCCACCCGGTCGAAAGCCATGTTGATGGTGGTGAACAGACCCGTGACTGCGTATTCATCCGACTGGCGCAACACCTGCAACGCCCACGCGCTGTCCTTGCCGCTGCTCCAACTGAGCCAAGTCTTTTGGCGCATTGCTGTCATTTTGTCCCTTTGAAAAGAACATCGCCCTTGCGGGCGATGAGAGAAAACTATTGCGTTGCCGCCCTATTCACTCCAGCGTGAACACATCACTCAGCAAGGACGAAGCCACTTTGAAATCGCCCATGATCTTTTGCCAATCCGCACCGGGGTGGGTGCCGATGTAATCGACGAACGAAGCATCGGGATCGTTCAGCAATATGGCGATCGCACAGCCCTCGTCGTTATCCCAAACCTTCATGATCACATCGTATTTCGCACCAGTCGCCAGCGGATCGTCGGCCAGCACCGGTGCCGGGTCGAAGAACACCTGCGGGATGTCGTAGATCAGCGTCAGGGTGAAGTCGTGGGCCAGTGCGGCCTTGGCCGCATCGAAACTGCGGAATTCAGAATAATGCGCATAGGGGTGGATGGAGAAATACATGCTCAGCGGCGGCACCCGCCCCTGTTTATGGGCTTTCTCGAAAGCCTTGTCCACTTCCGCGCGATCACCCGCGATATGGCGGATATGCAGGATCAGCGCCTCCGTGATGCGGGTGAAGCCTTTGCTCTGAAAATGCCGCACGATGCGCTGCGCGGCTGCGTTCGCAGCCTCGGCTTCATGCCGTGCCTGAATATCTGTGTCGTTCATCAAATGCATCCTTTTCTGAAGGCCTGCAGTGTACCCAAACCGCTCTGGCTACGCCAAAACAAAGCGGCCGCCTCCCATAAATTGACTGCACCCCGCCCCGCCACCATAATCCCGCGCACAAAATTTCCGACTGCCGACCGTGCCCAACGAATTACCGAGCCTGGCCAACGCCCTGCCCTACATAGACCACCCGCTGGGCCTGCTCCTCATCTTCGCGCTGGCGAATGCACTGATGATCTGGCGTCTGCATGTCATGGAAAGCAAGGGATTCGAAGGCACCGTGCTCGGCACCCTCATCATGCCCTACTGCTCCGGCTTCGCGAACCTGATGTTCGCGCTGATCATGAGCAAGTCCGCCAGCAACGGCGGCGCAGTCATCGAGAACAGTCTGGTCAACAACGTCACCAACCTCACCCTCATCCTCGGGCTCACCGCCCTGTTCGGCGCTGCCGCCGTAGCGTCGAAGGAAAAGAGCAAACAGAAACAGGCGGAATTCGCCCGCCTCAACCGTCTCAACCTGCTGGTCACCCTGATCGCCCTGTTCCTGTTCACCGGCACGCTCTGGGCACTGGGCAAAGACGGCGAACTGAACTTCTACGACGGGCTCATCCTGGTCGGCCTGTTCGTGTTCTGGCAGATCCTGCACGTGTTCGAAGTGCTCAAGGACAACATTCGCAAGAAACGCAGCACCCACTGGTCCATCATCATCGACCTCGCGCTCATCGGCCTCGCCGCCTACGGCATCTACTATTCCGTCGACCACCTCATCAACTGGGTCACCACCGCCGAAAGCCCACTCTTCAGCTTAGCCAAGATCGGCTGGTTCAGCGGCCTCCTCATGGTCCTGCCCAATGCCTTCATTGCCCTCTACTACGCACATAAAGGCCGCACGGATATCGTCGTCAGCTCGCAGATCGGCGACGGCCACATCTGCATCCCCATGTGCATCGGCCTGTTCGCCCTCTCCAACCCCATCCAGTTGCCAGACTCCTTCCTGATGGGCACCTACCTCATCCTCGGCGCAGGGCTGGTGCACTTGCTCTCCATCGGCATCCTCGGCCGTCTCCCGCGCATCGGTGGCGGCGCACTCGTCGCCGCCTACGGTTACTTCATGTACGCCGGGCTCATCCAGTAAGCGAGATCGTTGGCCTCAAAATGAACATCGCCCTTGCGGGCGATGAGTAGAAACAATTCCGAAGTTGACCCTTAGAATTGTTACTTGCTCGGCTTCACTTCGGTTGCAGACTTGCGGGTAACGAAAGGCGTGCCGGTCTGTTCGGCGAGTTGACGGGCTTTTTCGGCGGCGCGTATCAGGGCCTGCGGCGCATCTTTCAGCGTGGAATTTTTCAAATGGGAAACTGGAGATTTCATTTTTTCTGTCCCTCCTCTATCAGCACAGCGGGTGTGCTGGAATTATCGTATAGCTGCCAGCTATCCACCAGCAACTTGTATCGTCCGAAATTGGAAATGCCGTGCGCATAACGACGGCGGATAACCCTTTTTATCAGCACAAAATCAGCACAAACACCGCCTTGCTCGCTACCATGTGGGCATGAACGAAGAGCATCTCTGGCAAGCTTGGTGCGATGGCTGCGCCCGCCCTAACCCCGGCCATATCGGCCTCGGAGCCCTCCTGCTGGGGCCGGATGGTAGCCGCCACGAACTCTCGCAACGCAGCCCGCACAGCGGCTGCAACAACGAAGCCGAAGCACGCGCCCTGCTGGCCACCCTGCAACTGGCACGTACACTGCAAGCCAGCGCCTTGCTCATTCACTGCGATAGCGACGTCGTCGTGCGCCTCGCACAAAATGCCAGTAGCACCGAAGCTGCCCGCCTCGCCCCCTTATTCGCCGAAATCCGCTCGCAGATAAAGTGTTTTGACCAATTCGAGTTACGCTGGATTCCGCAGCACCGCAATACAGAGGCAGACTATCTTTCCCGCAGCGCCCTTGGGCTGCCTGCGCGAACGCCCGCAAAACCCCGCAAGCGGAAATGAAAAAAGCGCCCGCAGACGCTTTTTTTTCGTTCAAGCAAATCAAAGAGGACAGCATCGAATTGTTTTTTTGTGGATATGGCTGAGAAGGTAATGCGATGCTGACCCCATATCACTCATCCTGACCCCATATCACTCATCTATCGCAAAACAATTGCGATGCTGACCCCTTTGATTCCGCATTACCTCCATTCAGGACGAAACGAAACTTCCTCGGGTAAAAAAGAAAACTTAATCTCCGTGGATGAAATACGCAGATAGTCAGCAAGTTGATTTGACGCTCTCTCAAAATCTTTCTCAAGCATATATAGCAAACCATTCTCTGAAATAAATCCATCCTTCTCGAGATTTTCAATGAGAGACCTATTGAGTGGGTATGCATTTGAAAGAATACCAAGCATCTCTCCTTCATCAACCACCTTCCCAATTTTCGATACCAAGTCGTTCCTATATGAAATCCTGTCCAGCTCTCTCAATAGCCTCAAGACTGCTTTGCTACCGCCTTCTAGGTAGCGCTCAATCACATTTCGATCTGCAACTGTTAGAGATATATCTCGAGAATATCGCTCCATCTCCGCATGGCGTTGAAGCTTATTTTTATAGTCGGTAAATGACTTGATCGGAACAGAGAAAAGTGAAAATACAAGTATCACCAATAGCAGTAACGCCAAGCCAAATAGTGAATAGACAGGCGCTCTTGCAACATGGACCCATATTGAATCCGCATCAATTACTTGCCCCCAAAGTGAACGCCGATCTCGTGACAGAGTAGATTCAATTACGGGTATGTGTTTCACGCCAGCAACTTTCCCAAGAGGAATCAATATTGGCTCAACACCTTCATTTGCCAAAATAAGAGCATGAATTTCAATAAATTCACCAGCATCAAAGATAAGCGGATTAATTCGTATTTCCTGTTGAGATTTCAAGATCATCTTCAAGTTTTCCTGAAGGTAATCGTTGCTAGCAACAAACTTAGGAAGTTCCAAAATTGAACCGCCATTTATCTCAAAACCTAATGCATCCGCCTCATCATAATCACTCTTAATGAAGTTAGTTTTGCCAGAATTTACGACCCTGAAGTTTATAAGCTTAAGAAGCTTTTTCTTCGCCCTTATACTTTGCCCATCATAAATAACATCAAGCTTCCCTACATTCTCGTGAATGTCATATACGTTAGTATTTGAAATCACCTCAAAAGTTAGACTCGGCTTCTTCTCATAAAACAAGGTGCCATAAACGCCAAATATCAAACTAACTATGGCAATTGCTGACATAGCACCTGGCGATATAATGAGTTCCCATAGTCTAGAAAATATTCGCATAGCACCTCTAAGAGAGAAACTTTTCATTTTATTGTTAAATATATTCACGAAAATCGACGCTCATATATTATTCCTGGGCAGCCACATTGCCATTCAGCCATGTGATTGCACCACGCTCGCTCAGAACTGAAAGGGGGCTGCATCACATTTCAATTTATAAAAAGAATTGCGATGCTGCCCCCTATAATTGCTTAGCCAATATTTGCAGAATATTGCTTGAATCTGTCGTACTTCAACTTGTTGACTCTGTCACCAATCATCATTGAAATTCTCTCAGGCGGTAAATCATCCCAATTGCTTACGCTATCAAGCAGTTCATTCATTACTTCTTGCTTTAGGTGCTGACCAAGCTGCAAGCCTACTGTTGTTGGCAATATGTCGCTAAACGCTTTTCGAGCATCGGATGCTTTTGACGCAAACGTGACAAAATTCAGCAGAAACTCTGGTCGCATGATGTAGGGCACCCCCCCCTCTTGCCGAACCAAATCTCCAGTAAAACTCAAAATATGAGTTTCTTTTGTTAGCCACCACGTCCGGTAACCGAAACCATCGTAGTTTGCTGACTCTTTATTTGCTTTCCGTTGTGCATAGGTTGCATGAACCATCAAGGCGTCGTTCTGTGAAAGATTCGAATGCTTCTCACTACCTCTGGCATTGCTCAATTGAGCCGCCAACACATCAACGCGGGATTGATTAACGCCTTTTCCCAAATCATCATACGATTCGAACAAAAGATGGAATCTTTGCACCAAATAACCTCTCAATTGCTCACGACCTTGCTCAGATTTATTTCGTAAAGCCTTAGGATCGAGCAATGAATCAATGAATGCGTCCCATCCTTTCTTAGTGGTTTTTTCAATTAAACGTGCATAGTAATAACTACGAATTAGTATTCGATCGCATTCGCCAATTTTGGCAACATCTAGATACGCCTCGTTTGGCAAATAGTGATTCCGATATTCCAAATCAACAGCATGCAAATGCGTGACGACTTCATCCAGCACTGGCTCAGCAAGTATTAGTTTTGCTCCCAACTTTATGCAAACCTGAAGCAAGGTCTCAACCTGCCTAAGCTCTGGCTTAAGGTGCTGCTCTGATATTGCTTTGATTAGCAAATCCGTACCGACTAACAATCGGAAATTGCCACTCATCTGATTGAAGTACTCAATCACTCTTGGTGACGACTGCAAGGTCATAAACAACATGGAAGAACGGCTGAGATAGCCCAAATATTTTCGCTCAATATCGGACGTGTTATAAAAAATCCCACCCAATACTTTCATACAACGGGCAACCAACTCTGGAGAAATCTTCGTTGCAACATTGAGTTTCGACAGAACTTTTGAGACTTGGAGTTCAACGACTTGGTCGTTGATATGAATATCCTCTACTCTTTTTTCAAGGAACGCCGACAAAATCAAGCCCTGTTCCACGAAATACTCATGAACCGAATCAAACACAAGTCGTGCACCCACCTCAAGATCTGTTCGATTGAGCTCCGTGGCTAAGCAACTCTTCAGGCGCAGAGTTATCGAAAGCATAAACTGCTCTTGGAGAGAATTTTCCTCAACAGCCCTTTCTGCAAGCTGCCTCCGCATCTCAAACGGCAAGCAAAAACTATCCAATTTGCGATGATGGCGCACGCGCTCCTCCCCACCACCATCCTTATGACAAAGCTCTACAAGCCTACTATTGAGACGTGGAAGCAAAAAGCTTGTAGCCGAAGGGGCTACAGTTTTGATGCTATCAACAAGATTCTGTCGAGTCTTAAGTTTGTTTGTGTCCGGATCTGTATCGCGAAGTGTCCAATATATTAGTGAATCGAGAATCTTGTCATGAAGTACATCTTTAGAAAATCTGTCCCTAAGTTCAAAATCCAAAAAAGCAAATATTGTTGGATCACTTACAAATTGGTTTACGCAGCCCTCTAATTTCCGTGCCGAGTTAACAACAGCATTTATTTCCGCTGCAAACGTATCGAGGAATAACTTGTTTGCAGTTTGATTTGAATTAACAAGTTGCTTTATTCCATCCCGATCACGAATACGCAATAGCACTTCAAACTCTTCAAATATCTCCCCAATCAATATGTCTTGCTTTGGTATCTGCTCCGTTGTCGAATAAACCAATTGCCGCGGAGTTCGCCCAACTTTAATAAGTGATTTAATCGTATCGGAAACCTTCTTTTTTGCTCTCTCATTGTCGGTAATGCTAAATTGGAAAAAAGTAGTAGGTTTTGCACCTTCGCACACATGTGGAAGGCAAAACCCATCAGCGCCACCATCGTGCATACCACCCAAAGGAATGAAACTCTCACCGTATTCAGAGCTGAATAACTTCTTGGCTAGCGACTCGAAATCCGCCCCTGAAATATCAGTAAGCAGAAAACTAAAAAGAGTATCGTTTACGATCTTATAACTCATAACCACCTCGCAATCTATCCGCAAAGTTTCACGGAAACAGAGTTTATCGACTAATCGGCTTATACCGAATCCGCTTAGGCTTCGCGCCCTCTTCACCCAAACGCTTGCGCTTGTCCGCCTCATATTCCTGATAGTTGCCATCAAAGAACGTCCACTTCGAATCGCCTTCGCAGGCGAGGATGTGGGTGGCGATACGGTCGAGGAACCAGCGGTCGTGGGAGATGACGGCGACGCAGCCGGCGAATTCGAGCAGCGCATCTTCGAGAGCGCGCAGGGTCTCGACGTCGAGGTCGTTGGAGGGCTCGTCTAGCAGCAGCACGTTGCCACCGGCGATGAGTGTTTGCGCCAGATGCAGACGGCCGCGTTCACCGCCGGAGAGTTGGCCGACGAGTTTGGCCTGGTCGCCGCCCTTGAAGTTGAAGCGGCCGATGTAGGCGCGCGCCGGGGTTTCGTATTTGCCGACGGTCAAGATGTCGTTGCCGCCGGAGATGGCGTCGAACACGGTCTTGTCGTTTTGCAGTGAGTCACGCGCCTGGTCGATGTGGGCGACCTTCACGGTTTGGCCGATCTTGATGTTGCCGCTGTCCGGTGTCTCTTTGCCGGTGATCATGCGGAACAGAGTGGATTTACCGGCACCGTTGGGGCCGATGATGCCGACGATGGCGCCGGGCGGGATCTTGAAGCTGAGGTCGTCGATGAGCAGACGGTCGCCATAGGCTTTGCTGACGTTCTCGAATTCGATGACTTCGTTACCCAGACGGTCGCCGACGGGGATGAATATCTCCTGCGTTTCGTTACGCGCTTGGTGTTCTTGCGAGTTCAGTTCTTCGAAGCGTGCGATACGCGCTTTGGATTTGGCCTGACGCGCTTTGGGGTTCTGGCGTACCCATTCCAATTCTTGCTTCATCGCTTTGGAATGCGCGTCGAGTTGCTTCTGTTCCTGTGCCAGTCGCTCGCCCTTCTGTTCCAGCCAGCTGGAGTAGTTGCCCTTCCAGGGGATACCGTGGCCGCGGTCCAGTTCCAGGATCCACTCGGCGGCGTTGTCGAGGAAGTAGCGGTCGTGGGTGACGGCGACCACGGTGCCGGGGAAGCGCACGAGGAATTGTTCCAGCCATTCCACCGATTCGGCATCGAGGTGGTTGGTGGGTTCGTCCAGCAGCAGCATGTCGGGTTTTTCCAGCAGCAGCTTGCACAGCGCCACGCGGCGCTTCTCACCGCCGGAAAGGTTCTTGATCACGGCGTCCCATTCCGGCAGACGCAGCGCATCGGCGGCGATCTCCATCTGGTGCGAGGCATCGCTGCCGGATGCGGCGAGGATGTTCTCCAAACGTGCCTGCTCGGCAGCCAGTGCGTCGAAATCGGCATCCGGCTCGGCATAGGCGGCATACACCGCGTCCAGCTTGGCTTGCGCTTCCATCACTTCGCCCAATGCAGACTCCACTTCCTGGCGCACGGTCTTCTCGGGATCGAGCACGGGCTCCTGCGGCAGGTAGCCGATCTTGATGTCGGGCAGGTGTTGCACTTCGCCGTCGTATTCCTTGTCCTGCTTGGCCATGATGCGCAGCACGGTGGATTTACCCGAGCCGTTCAGACCGAGCAGGCCGATCTTGGCGCCGGGGAAGAAGCTGAGGGAGATGTCTTTGATGATCTGACGCTTGGGGGGGACTGTCTTGCTCACGCGGAGCATGGACATTACATATTGACCTTGTGCCATTTGCTTGTGCTTTCTTTGCTTGGTGGTGATTCGAAAAGGTGGCGTAGCTTACCGTAAAGCTCCGCGATGTTCACCGAGAAAAACCCTGACGCGCATGCGTTTTTAGATATGATTCCGGTCATTACCGTAACGCAACGTACGTTACGTCATTTCGCAACATCGATCAGGGAGTGTATCGATGCAGGAAAAGCCCAGCGCAGGGACGATGGCCGACATCATCGGCGGCACCAAGCCGACCGTGCAGAGCGAGTTCATCCAGTTCGACAAATTCACCGCTTTGGTGATCGACGACATGGGTGCCATGCGCCATGCGCTGTCTTCACAACTGGAATGGATGGGCATCACTTCGGTGAAGGGCGTATCCAATGCCGAAGAGGCGCTGCGCCAGCTTGAGATCCGCCAGTTCGACCTGATCCTGTGCGATTACAACTTGAACCGTGCCAGCTCCGGCCAGCACTTCCTCGAATTCCTGCGCAACGAAAACATGCTGAGCGCGAAAACCATCTTTGTGATGGTCACCGCCGAGGCGGAATATGCCTATGTGGCGAATGCGGCCGAGTTCGCACCGGACGATTACATCCTCAAGCCCTGCCCCGAGAAGAAGCTGCGTGCGCGCCTCGAGCGCCTGTTCGACCGCCGCAACTTTCTGATGCCCGCGCTAACGGCGATGGACGCGAAGGATTACGCGCGGGTGGTGAGCGAATGCGACAAGTTGCTGGCCTTGGACAGCATCGACCGCTGGCAGATGGCGGCATTAAGGTTGAAGGCCGAAGCGCAGCATGCACTGAATGATGTGGAGAACATGCTCGCCACTTACCAGCAGGCACTCGCCAAGAATGACAACGTGCCCTGGGTAAAGATCGGTTTTGCGCGGGCGCAGCGCATGTCCGGCGATCTGGAAGCGGCCGAGCAATCCGCGCGCGAGATCATCGCCAGCCATCCCAGTTATGTCGCAGCTTATGAGCTACTGGCCGACATCCGCCTTGAGCTGGGCGACGAGGAAGGTGCGCACGAGATGGCGACACGCGCTGCCGAGATATTGCCCACGGCGAAGCGCTTCCGCACCACGGCGGAATCTGCCTTTCTGCTGGGCAAGCTGGATGAGGCCAAACAGTTCTCCGAATCCGCCATCAAGCTTTCCAACGGCTCCATCACGGAGAAGCCGGATGACTTTCTGGCACTGGCGCAGATACAGACCGACCTCGGCGATCCGCTGGGCGCGATCCACACGCTGGAGAAGAGCGCGCGCAAATATGCCGAGAAGGACGAATTCGGCATCTCCAAGAACGCCATTCTGGCGCAGGCCTATTTCGACAGCGGCGACGAGGACAAGGCGAAGAAGCTGCTGGAGCGTTCGCAGCGCCTCATCACGCCGGACAACAACACCAGCGCCGCGATGAACCGGCTAGGCAAGGCGGCACTGAAACTGGGCGACGAGATCCTCGGCTTGAAATTGATGACCCAGGCGGTGCAGGCCAGCGGCAAGGAACGCCACCGCATCGCGCGTCATGTGAGCAAGTCGATGCACGACACCGGCCGGCACGACAAGGTGCACGACGTGATAGACGCGGGGCAACGACGGATACTGGTGCTGGTGGACGAGGCGCACAAGTTGATGCGCGATGCGCGTTTCGAAGATGCGTTCAGCAAGGTGAACGAAGCACTGGCCATCCACGACGAGAACATCGAAGCCCTGCTGGCCGCCGCGCAATTGCATCTGCTGTGGCTCAAGAAGGACGGCATGGATGAAGAGATCGACGCGCGCGCCAAGCAGTATCTGGCGACGCTAGACAAGCTGGTGCCGCAGAACGAGAAGGTGATGGCGTTCTACCGCTTCTATAACCAACTATCGGGGGCCTGATGAAGCAAGCACTATCCACACTGGTCATCCACGACATCAAGAATTCGCTGGCCCTGCTGGAAGCCGATCTGGAGCAGCTCAACCATCACCCGAACATGCCGGAAGAGGCGCGCAAGGCTTACCAGCGTTGCAGCGAACTCAAGGGACGGCTGGTCTCATTCCTCACGCTCTACAAGCATGAACAGTTCGGACTCAAGCCCAATCTGGCCGAGGTCGATCTGAACGAGTTCCTGCAGGACACGCTGGATGTGAGCCCTTCCGCCAGCGGCAAACACGGCCACGAATTCGCGCTGGAAGTGGACGAGTCACGCATCCGCATCGCGCCAGGTTTGAAACATGGCGGCACCGCGCAACTGGACGAGTACCTGACCGGCATGGCCATCGAATCGGCGTTGAACAACGCGGTGCGTTATGCCGCCGGGAATGTGCGGGTATGGTTCGAGCAGGATGCAGAAACGGTGACCTTCTTCGTGCAGGACGACGGCCCCGGACTGCATCACCCGTCAGGCAATGCGCCGTCGACCGGCGTGGGGCTGGCCTTGTGCAAAGTGGTGGTCGAAGCGCACGGCGGCGGCGATGTCTCCCTCTCGGATGCGCAGGACGGCGGGGCCTTGTTCAGATTGGCGTTGCAGACGGCCTAGGGAAGGTCTGATCAAGTCCGAAAGCCATGGTTCGATACATTTTCCGTTCGTCCCGAGTGCCGCGCTTGCGCGGTGTATCGAGGGAGCGAACGGAAAATACTCACCACGAACGGACTTAATCAGACCTTCCCTGGCTTTCTATCATCAGCGAAACGCCGGTGCATCCGGCGTCAAGGCAGCAGCAAATATATCCCCAACCCCACCATCACCAGCCCGCTCAACAGTTTGAGCACGCGCCCTTCCTTCTCCTGCAGCCGATGCTGGCTGAGCGTATAGACGCCGACGGCAAGGATGAGCAGATCGTCCAGCATGTAGGCCAGGTCGTACAACAGCAGGTAGCCGTAGTAGCTCGCGCCGTCCAGTTCGCTCTGGGTGAGGATGCGCGTGAACAGCGCGGGGAAACCCGATGTGCACATCAGCTCGACGAACTGCACCAGCACGCCGAGCACGATGGTGGCGAGGATGGCGGCGGTGAGGTTCCTGGCCTGCAGGATATTGCGCATACGCTGGTAGATGCCGGGCTTGGCCGCTTGCGGGATGGACAGCGACAGTCCGCGACCGAAGGCGAAGAAGTCCTTGAGGTTGACCGCACCGGCGAACAGCGCGAGCGCCGCGATGATGATCTCCGAAAGGCGCGACAGGCCGACCAGCAAAAACAGATTGAGCCAGGCAGCGAGGAACAGGAAGTAGGCGATGCCCTGCACCGCGATGAAGGTGCCCGCCACGGCGAACATGCGCTTGCGGTCGTTGAGCGGCGCGAGCAGCGAGAGCATCAGCAACAGCACCCACATCGAGCAGGGATTGAAACCGTCCAGCAGGCCCAGCGTGAGCGTGAACAACGGCAGACCGACCTGCTCCAGCGTCAGCTCATGGCCGAACAATGCAACGCTGAACTCGCGGCTGTGATGTTTCGCCAGTGTGTCGCGGATGAGGCGGTCGGTGCCGCTCTCCGCCGAATAGCCGACGATGACTTGTTCGCCGACATAGAAGGTCGGCACACGCACCGGACCGCGGCTGGCGGCGATCTGCTGCAGGCGCTGCATGGCGGCTTCTTCCTTGCCCACATCGCGGATGACGATGCGCAAGCCCGGCTGTTCCTGCTGCAACTGCGCAAGAAACACCTGCGCCTTGGCGCAATGCGGACAGCCTTCGTGCACGAAGGCTTCGATGTCCGCCGTCTGTGCGAATTCAGCCGCCTCGCCCGCAACTGGCAGAAGCAAAGCCAGTGCCAGCAGCACTTGCATGAACCTGTTCGATCTTCCGTTCATCCTCATCCTGTACCTATCCAATCGACTGTATGCATTGCCGCGCCTGATCACTTCTCCGGCAACCAGATGCTACGCCATCTGCACAGCGAAGTTCATGTTCGGCCGCGCATCCAGACAACTGCCTATACATGTATATAGGCCTGTATATAGGCCAAATTACTCCTTGCAATCATATTGTTATAGGAGAAGAATATTCCTCCCGCCCACGCTCATCACCGCGTGCAAGCTTATTGTGACCAGTGCCTTGCAACAAGGGAGAATCGTCATGAATATGCGAGAGCTACACACCATCGCCAAATCTCGCGGCATCCGCCCCGATCATATGTACAAGATCGAATTGATCCGCAGCATCCAGACCGCCGAAGGCAATTTCGATTGTTTCGCCACTGCCAAAGAAGGCAGATGCGACCAGTCGGATTGCCGCTGGCGTGAGGATTGTTTCGAAACGGCAGCCCGTTGCTAAGTAAAGGAGATCGTCATGTCCAAACATCCCCCCGGCTTCAATCTCGTCCGTCGCGACCAACTCATGCAGGAAGCGGTACACGACACCTACCAGAACAAAGGCAAACCCGCCGAACCGACCCGCTGCCCGGATTGCGGCGCCGTGTTCCATGGCGGACGCTGGCAATGGATGGACGCGCCCGCCGGCGCGCACGAGACGCCATGCCCGGCCTGCCAGCGCATACGCGATAAATTCCCGGCGGGCTTCCTGACACTGAGCGGGGATTTTCTGACTGCGCACGAGACGGAGATCCGGCAACTGATCAGCCATCACGAAGATCACGAGAAAGCCGAACACCCTTTACAGCGCGTCATGGACATCGATGAGACACCCGACGGTCTCATGGTGACCACCACCGATATGCATCTCGCGCGCGGCATCGGCGAGGCATTGCAGCATGCCTATCAGGGCGATCTCGAATACCACTACAACCCGGACCAGAATCTGTTGCGGGTGAGCTGGGCGCGCTGAACGGACGGGGAAGGTCGGATTAAGTCCGTTCGTGGTGAGTATTTTTCGTTCGCTCCCTCGATACACCGCGCAAGCGCGGCACTCGGGACGAACGGAAAATGTATCGAACCATGGCTTGCGGACTTAATCCCGCCTTCCCTAGTCTTCTTTCTTGTGGTGCCCTGATTCCTGACACGCGTGATGGAACGCCAGCAAGGTCTGCTGGGCGTGGCCCAGCACGCTGCCTTGCGGATATTCGCCGTCTTCGTTTGCCACACCGGCGGGCAGACCGGTGAGCAATTCGATGCCCTCGCTCACATGCTCCGCCGTGTAGATGTGGAACAAGCCCTGATCGACCGCGTCGATCACTTTGCGTGACAGCATCAGGTGGCGGCGGTTGCGGTGCGGGATCAACACGCCCTGACTGCCGTCCAGACCCGCCGCCATGCACACGTTGAAGTAACCCTCGATCTTTTCGTTCAGCCCGCCCACCGGCAACACTTCGCCGTGCTGGTTCACCGCGCCGGTGACGGCGATGCCCTGCTTGATCGGCAGGCCGGACAACGATGACAGCAGGGTGTACAGCTCGGCACAGGAGGCGGAGTCGCCTTCCACGCCGTTGTATTCCTGCTCGAACACGATGGAGGCGTTGAAGTTGAGCGGCGCGTTATGCGCGAACAGGGCGGACAGATAGTTCTGCAGGATGAATACGCCCTTGTCGTGGATGGGGCCGGACAGTTCCACTTCGCGCTCGATGTTGACCAACCCATCCTCGCCGGCGTAGGTGCGAGCGGTGAGCCGCACCGGGAAGCCGAAACGGTATTCGCCCAGATCGATCTGGGTGAGCGCGTTCATCTGCCCGACCTTGGCACCGTGCACATCGACCAGCAGATCGCCCTCGGCGAAGGCTTCGTGCATGCGCTGCTCGGGATAGTCGTGGCGCTTGATGCGCGCGGCCAGCGCGGCATCGACATCCGCCACTTCCACCAACCTTGCGCTGCGCGCCGTGCACAACGAGGCGCTCTCCATCACCAGCGCTTCGATGCGCGCGAAGTTCGCGCTCTGGCGCGACTGGTCGTCCACCGCGCGGTGCGCGTCTTCCAGCAGACGTGCCACGGCGGCGGCGGTGAAATGCGGCAGGCCGCGCTGCTTGCAGGCGTCGGCGACGAATATCGCCGTGGCATTGCGCGTCTCGGCGCTGGCATAGAAACTCCCGGCGAAGTCCACCTTGACCTGGAAGCGGCGCGCGAACTCGGGATCGTTCTCCTGCAGTTCGTAATATTGTTCACGCGATCCGATGAGTACGATCTTGATGTCCACATCCACCGCTTCCGGTTCCAGCGAAACGGTGGCGATGGGCGTGAAGGCCGTGCCCGGCTCTTCGATCTGCAGGCGGCCGCTGCGCAACAGGCGGCGCAGTTTCTCCCACACCAAACCGTCCGCCAGCAGATCACGCAGATGCAGCATGAGGAAACCGCCGTGCGCCTTGTGCAGGCTGCCGGCGCGGATGCGCGAGAAGTCGGTCATCAGCACGTCGTTCTCGGACTGGTATTCAATACTGCCGAACAGCGAGCGGTACATGGGGTTGTCTTCGACGATCACCGGCGCGCCGGTGAGGCCGTCGTTGTCCACCACCAGATTGACACGGTAGCGTGACAGCAGCTTGTTGAGCGCCTCCAGCCGGATGTCGTCATCGCTGGGCAGCGGGTCGAACAATTCCACCTTGTCCAGAATATCCCGCGATACCTGATCCAGATAGGTGCCGAGTTTTACCGAGTCCTTGATCTGTTTCTTGAGCGCGGTGCGTATCTCCTGCAGCTCGTGATCGAGCAGCGGTTTCACCACCTGCCGCCGCAGCGCGGCCAGCGCTTCGTCCTTGGTGCGTCCCATGGCGAGCGTCTTATCGAAATACACACTGATCTCGCCGCGCAGTTCCAGTTCAGCCTGGTCGATCTGGGCGCGTTGCTCCTTGGGCAGCGCCAGCATCTCTTCTTCGGTCAGCGTGCGACCTTTGGCATTGCGATAGGTGAACACCATGTGGCCGCTCTCGCGATGCAGGGTGAAGCGGCGCTGCTCGGCGGAGGCGTCCAGCGCGGCGTATTCCTTCGCCTCGGCAGCTTTGTATTCACTCTCGATGCGCTCGCTCTCGGTCTTGAAGTCCTGCCCGTTCAAGCGCAGCGGGATCTCCTTGATGAGCGTCTTCACCATCTGCACCATCATCTGGCGCAGTTGCCGCCCCTGCCCGGCAGGCAGGCGCAGGGCTAGCGGACGCTCCGGCACGTCGAAGTTGTGCAGATAGCAAAGGTCGGGCGGCACCGGACGGTTGACGGTTGCCGCATGCATCGCACGCTTGAGCAAGGAGGTACGGCCGCTGCCGACCTCGCCCAGCACGAACAGGTTGTAGTCCGGTTGCGCCATCTGCAAACCGAACTGCGCAGCCATCTCGGCGCGCTCCTGCCCGATCCAGCGCAGGGGGTGGTCGAGCAGTTCACTGGTGTCGGCGAAACCGAGCGCGTCGGGCTGGATGGAAAGGCGGAGTTCGGCGGGTGTCAGGCTGGGTGTCGGCATATTGTTTATCTTCTCAATCGAGCAGGGATTCTGCGGGATGGTATTGCATGCCGAAGGCTTCGGCGACTTTGCGATGGGTGACTTTGCCCGCGATGATGTTCAGACCGTTGAGCAAGGCCGGCGATTGTTTCAGCGCCTCGCGGTAGCCCTTGTCCGCCAGTTGCAGCACATACGGCAGAGTGGCGTTGGTCAGCGCCAGCGTGGAGGTAACCGGCACGCCGCCGGGCATGTTGGCCACGGCGTAATGCACCACGCCGTCCACCACGTAGGTGGGATGCTCGTGCGTGGTCGGGCGCGTGGTCTCGACGCAGCCGCCCTGGTCGACCGCGACGTCGACGATGACCGCGCCCTTGCGCATCAGCTTGAGGTCTTCCATACGCACCAGCTTGGGCGCGACCGCGCCAGGGATCAGCACGGCACCGATGAGCAGATCGGCATCGGCGATCTGCGCCAGCAACTGGTGTCGGTCGGAGAACAGCAACTGCACGTTGGCCGGCATGACTTCGCTCAGGTAGCGCAGCCGTTCCAGCGAGACATCGAGCATGACCACATTAGCACCCATTCCGGCGGCGATCCTGGCCGCGTTGACACCGACCACACCGGCACCGAGCACCACCACCTTGGCGGGCGCCACACCGGGCACGCCGCCCAGCAGGATGCCGCGACCGTCGTGCAGTTTCTCCAGATACTTGGCGCCTTCCTGCACCGCCATGCGCCCCGCCACTTCCGACATCGGCGTCAGCAAAGGCAGTTCGCGCGAGGGCAGTTCCACAGTCTCGTAGGCGATGCAGATCGCACCGGAGGCGAGGTGCGCCTGTGTCAAACGTTCGCTAGCCGCGAAATGGAAATAGGTGAAGATGATCTGGCCGGGGCGGATGCGTTTCCATTCCGCCTCGATAGGCTCTTTCACTTTCACGATCAGATCAGCCGCTGCCCACACCGCATCGGCATCGCGCGCGATCTGCGCGCCCACCGCCATATAGGCAAAGTCATCGAAACCGCTGCCGATGCCCGCGCCCGTTTCCACCAGCACGCTGTGACCGGCGGCGACCAGCGCCTCGACACCGGCCGGCACCATCGCCACACGGTTCTCGTTGGTCTTGATCTCTTTAGGAATGCCGACTTTCATGTTCTTCCTCTGTTCCGTGTCTGCCTGACACGCATACCGATACTACCGCGTCCACCTGCCAAATGTCGCGCTCAGCGCCCGCAGCCTGCCCCCACGTGGTGATCGAGGAAATCGCGCAGCGCACCGACCCAGTCCTCGCGCATGAAGATGAATCCGTCGTTGTGGCCACCGGCCAGTTCGAGGAATGTCTTGGGCTCGCGGGCTGCGGCGTACAGCGCCTGCCCATGCGCATAGGGGATGATCTCGTCCTGCGGACTGTGGGCGACCAGCAACGGGACCTGCGCCTGCTGCAGATAGGCGCGCGTATCGTAGCGGATGTGCGCCAGCCAGCGCACCGGCAGCCAGGGATATAGCTGCTGTCCGAGATCGGGTACGGAGGTGAAGCTGGAGGCGAGCACCAGCGCGGCCGGTCGATGCCGGGAGGCCAACTGCGCGGCGACAGCGCCGCCCAGCGATTCGCCGAGCAATGCGATGCGACAGGCCGGTTCATGCTTGATCTGCGTGACGTATGCCCATGCCGATTCAGCATCGAGATAGGTGCCCTGCTCGGAAGGCGAGCCACTGCTGTTGCCGTAGCCGCGGTAGTCGAAGATGAGGGTGTTGTAGCCGAGACGGTGGAACATCGCCACATAGTCGAGACGATGCGAGATGTTGCCCGCGTTGCCATGCGTGAACAGTATCGTGCCGCGCGGTTTTACGGTCGGCACATACCAGCCGTGCAGTTCGACACCATCGGCGGCCTTAAGATTTACCTCCTCGAAAGGCAAGCCGATCTGTGCGGGCGTGGTGGAAAGCGTTCGATCCATCTGCGGATAGAACACCAGTCGCGATTGGAAAAGGAACAGCAGCAACGCAAGGCCGACATAGACCGCGAGCAACATACCCAGCACATGCCACATCAGTCGCATCGCTCCTCCATGGATCGCTTCGTCAGGCGATACGCTCGCCCACCTGTGCCTTGGCATACCACGCGTTCAATTCCGTGGCCGTGCGGCCCTTGCCCCACGCCGCCACGTCTGCTTCCGCGATGGGCGCATACGGGCCGTGCTTCACTTCGAAGATGACCGCGCCGACATCGCGCGACAGCACGGCATGCCAGCCGCCGGCGGGGATCTCGACCACGCTGCTGTCCTCGCCCAACTCGGCGCGTTCGGTGACGCCGCCCGCATCGTCGAACACCAGCACGGTGAAACGACCGCGCAAGGCGGTCAGCACTTCCCAGGTATGCGGATGGCGGTGCGGCAGGATCAGGGTGTCCGGTTCCATGGCGATGGCCAGGCGCTGGACGGGGTCGGCGAGGTCGGTATGCAGGTTGCTGTTCATGCGCAGGCGCGGCGCGTTTTGCGCCTGTTGGCCCAGATCGGCCAGATCGCTGGTGGTGAGTCGTTTCAAGGTTCGCTCCTGTTGGTGATGGCTCATTCTACCGAAACCCTTTGCGGCAGTCGGCTTTGCTTTGCGGCCGGGGCATCTGCCTATAGAATCCGTCCATGCCCCTATCCCTGCGCCCTTACCTGCTCTCCGCCCTCGCCGCTCTGGCATTCGGGACGGCCCAGGCACAGGAAGAGGCGGCACAGGCCGAGTTCGTCTACGAGTTCGACCCTTACTACACCAACGCGGGCTACAACATCCCGCTCACGGATAAACCCATCCCGACCATCGAATCCGGCAGCGAAGCGGTGATCTACCGCGAGCTGATCAAGGACTCTGTCGTGCCGCGCTATATGACGGTGGAAGCCAGTCTGTATCCGATGCCGATACTGGGCACCTGGCTGAAGACCCATCATCGCGGCTTTTACGACAGCGCGGCGGTAGGCAAGAATTTCAACATCATCGAGTCACTGACCGCCGGTTTCCAGGAGCCCTGGGCGGTGTCGCTGTTCTTCGGCAACGTGGCCAAGCTGAAGCGTCCCGGCGAAACTCGTATCGGCAACAACTACGGCTACACCGGCTATCTGTTCAGCATGGGCGAGAAGCACATCAAGAACAACATGCTGGTCGAGGATCACTGGTTCGAGCTGGAATGGAAGATCAAGGGCCAGCTCGATTACACCGACAAGAAACTG
>Ga0180732_1001019_pt1 | contig 18958 bp, 17 predicted proteins | sample KR11_01MetaG_FD_148674 | JGI IMG/M metagenome (GOLD analysis project Ga0180732, IMG submission 148674) | Groundwater microbial communities from the Olkiluoto Island deep subsurface site, Finland - KR11_0.1 MetaG | ecosystem: Environmental > Aquatic > Deep subsurface > Groundwater | place...
TGGCGGGCGCGGGATCGGTCAAGTCGTCGGCTGGAACATAAACCGCTTGGACGGAAGTGATGGAGCCTTTGTCCGTAGAAGTGATTCTTTCCTGAAGCTCGCCCATTTCTTGCGCCAAAGTCGGCTGGTATCCGACAGCGGAAGGCATTCGCCCTAAAAGCGCGGACACTTCCGAACCGGCTTGCGTAAATCTGAAAATATTATCAATAAAAAGCAAAACATCTTTTCCCATATTATCCCGAAAATATTCCGCCATAGTTAATCCCGATAAAGCTACTCTCTGGCGAGCTCCAGGAACTTCATTCATCTGCCCAAAAACCAAAGCGGTTTTATCCAAAACTCCGCTGTTTTTCATTTCGTGATATAAATCATTTCCTTCTCTCGTCCTTTCCCCGACACCGGCAAAAACGGAATATCCGCCGTGTTCCGTGGCGATGTTTCTGATCAATTCTTGTATCAAAACCGTTTTCCCGACTCCGGCTCCTCCAAACAGCCCGACTTTTCCGCCTTTGGAAAATGGAGCGATAAGGTCAATGACTTTAATTCCCGTTTCAAAAATTTCCGTCTTTGTGGACTGGCTCGTAAAACTCGGCGCTTCTCTGTGAATGGGCAGTCTTTGTTTAGCCTCTTTTGTATTTTCAAGCCCGTCAATAGGATTTCCCAAAACATCATACATTCTGCCCAAAACTTCTTCTCCCACGGGAACCGAGATTGCCTCGCCTGTATCTTCCGCCTCTGTTCCTCTTTGAAGTCCGTCCGTTGAACCCATTGATACGGCTCTCACTCTATTCGCCCCAAGATGCTGGACGACTTCCAAAACCAGCTCCTTGCCGTCAGAGGTTTTTGTCTTGATGGCATTTAGCAAAGCCGGCAATTGATCTTGAAACTCAACGTCAACCACCGCCCCGATTATTTGCGCAATTTTTCCAGTATTCATAAAATTATATTGTTATATTGTTAAATTGTTGGATTGTTAAATTGTTTGTCATCCTGAACTTGTTTCAGGATCTTTCGTTTGCTACATCTAGTCTTGCGAGATAAACCACAGATAAGAACTTATCACAAGACAGATTCTGATCCGCCAGCTGGCGGACAGAATGACAATAAATTTCTAAAACCATTTAGACATTGGGATTTAAAGGGGAAAAATTAATTTTCCCCATAAACAGCAGAAAGTGCAGCCTGTATTGCTGCTTTTTTTCTTTCTGTTGCTATTCTCCTCTTTTTTCTGTTTTTAATATCTTTCACCTCCTCTTTATTTCAAGTCCCAATTTCCAAATTTTCAATGAACATTATTGTCATCCTGAATTTATTTCAGGATCTTTCTTCTGCTACATCTATACTTGTGAAATAAACCACTGGCAAAACCTATCACAAGATAGATTCTGAAACAAGTTCAGAATGACAATCCAAAATATTTTTAGTTTTTCATTTTTAGCTTTTAGTTTTATCTATTCCTGCGCCGCCACACCCGCCGAAATCTCGCTCATTTCTTGGGTGATTTTTTGCTGGCGGATATAGTTGTATGTCAATTTCAAATCATCAAGCATTTCCAAAGCATTATCAGTCGCGCTTTTCATTGCCACCATTCTAGAGCTGTGTTCCGAGGCGTTTGATTCCAAGATTATATGATAGACTTGCGTTTCGATCAAATTAGGAAGCAGATCGCAAAGAACTTTTTCGGATGAGGGTTCAAATTTATATTCTACATTATTGTTATTATTTTCTTCCATAGTTTCATTTTTTGCCATATCTTGAATTTCTTCTATCGTTTCTTCCAAGCTTCTTCTTGTTATCGGCAGAAGTTTTTTTATTCTTACATCCTGCTTAAGCGTGGAAACGAAATTCGTATAAACAGCCGTGACTTTGTCATATTTTTTATCCGCAAAATCACCAATCAAAAGTTTGGAAATAGGAAGCGTTTCGCGAAGTTCTACCGTATCTCCAATCCCGGAAAAAACCGCGGAAATGTTTTTTGTTTTCTTAAAATAGTTTTCCGCTTTTTTCCCTACGGCAACTATTGTTATGTTATGATCTTTATTTTCTTCCACAATTTTTCTGGCTTCCCGCAAAACATTGCTGTTCAATCCTCCGCAAAGACCCTTATCTGAAGTTACCACAAGAAGGCATAAATTTTTCACATCCCTGTTTTCAAGGAGAATATGTTTTCTCGGCTCAACAGATTCGCTCACGCTCTGCAAAATTCCCAAAGCCGCCTCCGCGTAAGGACGAGCCATCATCGCCGCCTGCTGGCTTTTTTTCATCTTGGACGCGGCAACCATCTCCATCGCTTTCGTAATTTGCGAGGTGTTTTTCGTTGACTGGATTTGGCGCCTTATTTGCTGAGGGGATTGCATATTATTGAATTGCTAAATTGTTAAACTGTTAAATTGCCAGTTTTTCGTTTGTGAATTTTATAAGACAACGGAAATATAATTTCAAATATCAAAGCTCAATCCCGAGTACTCGGGACCAAATCAAAATCAAAGCTCAAATATCAAACCTTTTATTATTTGGATTTTGGATTTGATTTGGAGCAATTTGAAATAATTTGGATTTTGAAATTTTCTTTCACTAATTCAATTCCAACCTAGAACTGGCGGATAGAATAATTTAATATTTTATCCTAAAAACTTTTTTTAAATTCTTTAATCGCCTCTTTCAATTTCTTATCCGTTTCTTCCGAAATAGCTCCCTCGTTTAAAATCGCGTCAAGAATATCTTTATTTTTTGAATTTAAATATTCCAGAAGATTTTTTTCAAAATCTTTCACTTTTTCAACTTCAACATCGTCCAAAAATCCATTAATGGTCGCGAAAATTATAGCCACCTGCGCTTCCGTTTCCATAGGAGCGTATTGGTTTTGCTTAAGGACTTCCGTAAGCCTTTTTCCTCTTTCAATCCTGTCTTTTGTTTCCTTGTCCAAATCAGAACTGAATTGGGCGAAAGCCGCCAGCTCCCTGAATTGCGCCAGCTCCAGCCTTAATTTTCCCGCGACTTTCTTCATCGCTTTCGTTTGAGCCGTAGATCCAACGCGCGAAACTGAAATTCCTGGATTGATTGCCGGCCTGATTCCTTGATAGAATAAGCTTGTTTCCAAAAATATCTGCCCATCGGTAATTGAAATTACATTTGTTGGAATATAAGCGCTCACATCTCCGGCTTGAGTTTCAATAATAGGCAAGGCAGTGAGAGATCCTCCGCCATATTTTTCATCTCGCTTGGCTGCTCTTTCCAAAAGTCTGGAATGCAAATAAAAAATGTCTCCCGGATATGCTTCTCTTCCCGGCGGTCTTCGCAGAATTAAAGACACTTGCCTATACGCCCAAGCGTGCTTGCTTAAATCGTCATAGACAATCAGCGCGTCTTTTCCCTGATCCATAAAATATTCTCCGATCGCGCATCCCGCGTAAGGAGCGATATAAGACATAGAAGCGGGATCGGACGCTCCAGCAAGAACTATTATGGTGTGTTCCATCGCTCCGCTTTCTTCCAGCTTGGCGACAATTTTTGCGATCTTGGATTCTTTCTGCCCGATGGCGACATAAATGCAAATCACGCCTTTCCCTTTTTGATTTATGATTGTATCAATAGCGATAGCCGTTTTTCCAGTCTGCCTGTCTCCGATAATCAACTCTCTCTGCCCTCGTCCGATTGGAATCATAGAATCAATCGCCTTAATTCCAGTTTGAAGCGGAGTGTCAACCGATTTTCTCTTGATAACTCCCGGAGCGATTTTTTCCACGGGATAAAATTTGTCGGTTTTAATCTCCCCCTTGCCGTCAATAGCCTGACCCAGCGCGTTTACCACTCGTCCGACCACTTGCTCTCCTACCGGAACTTCCAAAATTCTGCCCGTGCTTTTGACTATGTCGCCTTCTTTGATTTTCAAATAGTTTCCCAGAATCATCGCCCCCACGCTATCTTCTTCAAGGTTCAGCGCCACGCCAAAAATTTCCCCCGGAAATTCAAGCAATTCCCCGCTCATTGCATCCGTCAGTCCATTCAAAGTCGCCACCCCATCAGCAATCTTCACCACCTTGCCGATTTTCTCAACCTGAGTTTCCAGCTTAGTTTGAGCTATTTGCTGTTTTAGATTCTCAATTATGTAACTGTTCATAAAATTATATTGTTAAATTGTTAGGATTGTTTTTATCTATCACATTAAAATAATCTTGTCATCCTGAACTTGTTTCAGGATCTTTTTTTGATTTACACTTTGTTTTGTTTTATATCTTAAACCTTATGATTATTTTGCATAGTATTATTTTTTATGGAATCTATGACAGATTCTGAAATAAATTCAGAATGACAAACTGCTTAATACTTAATACTAGCTACTTAATACTAGCTCTCAAATCCTCCAGCTTCCTCTTCACGCTTCCGTCTATCAGAATGTTGTCGTCTATTTTAAGAACCACTCCGCCGATCAAAGAATTGTCGATTTTTTCCTCAATCTCAATCTGCTTGCTGAATTTCTGGATAATTTTGTTCAAAGTTTCCGAGCTTAATTTTTCATTGCTCGCAATTTCAATCTTGGAAATGTTTTTTTCGCTTCTATAATGCTTATAATACTGCTCTATGATTTTAGCGCTTAGTGAAAGGTCGTTGTTTCTTTTTAGTATCTTCACAAAACTGCCCACTCTTTGCTCAGACTTAAGCTTGTCAACTCCTTTTGTTGATTCATACAAGCTCACGGCATATTGTTTTGGCGTGATTTTCATAAAGATTGCATTGTTAAATTGTTATATTGCTAAATTGTTGAATAGCGAAAAATTTATAGATGCGATGACAATTTAACAATTTGACAATTTAACAATTAAATTATATTTTTCTTAAAACATCATCTGCTAAATCCTTCTCTCTGTTCTCGTCAATATTTTTTCCAATTATTTTCTTGGCGATCAAAATTGAGACATCGGCGATTTCTTTTTTCGCTTCCGCCACTGACTTTTCTTTTTCGGATCTGATTTCCTGCTTGGCGCTTTCCACTATTTCTTTTGTCTTCGCTTTAGTTTTTTCAATCGTTTCTTGCGACTTTTTTTCCGCGTTATCTTGAGCCTCTTTAATAATTCTTTGCGATTCTTCTTTCGCTTTTTTTATTTCAACGATTTTTGTTTCTTCCGTATTTTTCAATTCTTCTCCAATTTTCCGCGCCTGCTTCAAGCTCTTGTCTATTTTTTCAGTCCTGTCATTAAGCATTTTCAAAACCGGCTTATAGGCAAGTCTCTGTAAAATCACAAGAAGCAAAAGAAAATTAACCGCCTGCGCAATTATCAATTTGTAATCTATTCCCAATTTTGTAAATATTTCTGGCATAAAGATTAGTTAATAAAGTTATAAAGTTTGTAAAGTAATTAATCAAGATACAAGGATACAAGATACAAACAAATTCCAATACTCAATATCCGATGCGTTCTTGTGTTTTGATTATTGGCTATAACCTATTTCTCACGATCGTGAGAAATAGGTTATAGCCATAATTCTAAATTCTAAATTCCACATTCTATATTCCAATCTAATAACCACTTCTCAAAAGAGAATTAGAAATTCTCTTTTGCCCAAGCGCTTATTAAACGAATTTAATAATGAGAGCGACGACAAGCGCGTAAATCGCGATTGCTTCGGCAAAGGCGATTGCCAAAATCATAGCGCTTTGGATTTTTCCTGAAGCTTCAGGATTTCTTCCAATCGCTTCCATAGCTTTTCCGCCAAGAATTCCAATGCCCAAACCCGGACCGAAAGATCCCACTGCTATGGCAAGCGCCGCTGAAAATAGTTTTGCTGATTCTACATCCATATTTTTTTCCTTTCTTTAGTTATTAGTTAAATTAATTTTTGTAATTTTCTTTAAATTACAAAGTGTGACAAAGATGTCATTTCGAGCGTGTCGCGAGAAATCTAAATATTGTAGAAATATCTAAAGATTATAGATTTCTCGCCTACAGCTCGAAATGACAAAAAACAATATTTTGTAATTAAAAATTCATCAATGCGCCGTTACCGCCACTTTCAAGAATACAATCGTCAGCATCGCGAAAACCAGCGCTTGGACAAAACCGACAAAAAGTTCCAGTCCGAAAAACGGCAGAGGCGCAATGAATGGAGCAAGCGTCATTATCACAACCAGAAGAACTTCTCCCGCAAAAACATTTCCGAAAAGCCTGAACGAGAAAGAAATCATTTTGGCGACTTCGCTTACCAATTCCAGTATGCCTACGAAAAATTTTATAGGCGAACTGAAATTTATAAATTTTTTGCCGTATTTAAAAACTCCCAAAGCCATAATTCCGAAAATCTGAATTGCCAAAACCGAAACAATGGCAAGAGCCAGAGTCGTATTCAAGTCGCTGTTCGTGGACCGAAGCAGAGGAACAAAAACAGCATGCCCGCCTTCGAGCATGCCTTCTTCAGAAATTTCATAAAATCCTAGAGAGCCGAATCCGGGAAGAAGACCAAGCCAGTTTGAAGTGATTATAAAAATAAAAATAGTGGCGACTATCGGAAAAAATTGATAAGTCTGTTTTCTGTCTCCGGTAACACTATCAATCATTTTAAAAAGAGCTTCTATGATTGCCTCAAATATATTCTGTATTCCTCTCGGTGTTTCTTTCATTTTTCTAGTGGAAAAATAGGCAATTGCCACAAGAATAACAGTAGCCATTAGTGCGGTTATAAGAGTGTTTGAAATTGGAATTCCCAGTAAATTCGTAATAATTTCCGGGGTAATTGAAACATGCATTCTTCTCTTCTTAAAACTTAAAAAATAGACGCTTCTCAATCTTCTTTCAACAGGGCTATTCTAAACGATTTTTTCATAAATGTCAATAGTTTGGAAAAAAATTATGACATCTATTGTATTGGATGCTATATATTAGTGAAATATTTTGATGGTTATCTTAACGTCTAATGTCCTGACATTTGGAATAAATTTAAAAACATTGACATAAGTTTATATATATGCTACCTTGCTTGAGTAAGCTGTGCGTTATAAAGTAGAAATAAGTCGAATTCTGCGAAGCATTAAGTCTTGCATTTTAATTCACTTTTTATTTTTGATCCTATGAATGGTAAAATAAAAAAACTGACAGAAAAAGGATTCGGATTCATCTCTCAAGTTGATGAAAACGGCCAAGTAATCGAAGGGAAAGATTTATTCTTTCATTTGAATGAGCTTGTCGGCGTTTCCTTTAACGACCTTAAAGAAGGCGATGAAGTTACTTTTGAAGTAGCTGAATCTCCAAAAGGCCTGAATGCGACAAAAGTATCTAAGGCATAGTCGCTTTTAATCTGAAAAAATAAAAACCCCGAATCCAATTCGCGGGTTTTTATTTTTTGGTTTGGTTATTTTTTGGTTATTATGTCTTGTTTGAATTGCACAATGTTTTTAAAAATTGTCATTCTGAACTTGTTTCAGAATCTATTCTGTGATGGGTTTTATTATTGTTTATTTCACGGATATAGATGTGGCAGGTAAAAGATCCTGAAATAAATTCAGGATGACAGTTATTTTTTCAGTTCAAAAAAATATTTACTCAAAATAATGTTTGTAGAAACTTCGCCCAGATTCCCGCCGGAGTTTATGCTGAATTTATTTCAGTGCGGGAATGACAAAACTAATGAATGATTACAAACCCGCTCCCGCATTAAGCAATTCTTCCATAAAACAAAAAAACCGCCATCAACTGCGTTTTTCTGTTTCTGATATGTTTTGAGAGAGAAAGTGGAGAAAGAAAGGGGTTGATAAGAATAATTTTTTTGTTTGAAAATCCTTACAATCCCCTTCCTTCTGTTTACATTGTAGCAGGATCTATAGTCAATCCTTTTAAAACAGTAAGTTTTGTGATATGATGGGGATATAATGATAATCCATAACATTATATTCTTATGAAACTACGAAAGAAAACGAGGAAAAAGGAAACTAATCCTAATTTGAAAGGCCCGAAAGACAAAACTAGGATTAAATTAAAAAATAAAACGAAGAAAAAACTGATAAATGTTTTTAAAAAAACGATAGATTCCAGATTAAAAGATAGGATTCAGGCTGTTCTTTTGCGAAGTGAAAATAAGAAAATGTCTGAAATATGCCGAACGGTCCATAGAAATGAAAAGACGGTTATTGAGTGGCTTAAAATTTATAAAGACAAAAGATTAAAAGGCCTGAAATCCAATTACATCGGCGGCAACAGAAGAAAATTGACAGCGGAACAGCTTAAAGAAATAGAACTTTTCTTAAACAAAACAAGCAAGAAAAATATCATAAGATTAACCGGCAAAGAATTAAGACTGCACCTTAAATCTAAGTATAAAGTGGAATATCGCTCCGCCGGAAGCATAAATCAAATTTTCTATAAATGCGGATTTTCCTTTAGAAAGCCGGAAAAATGTTATCGCGAAGCCAGTGAACAAGAGAAAATTAAGTGGTTAAAAGAAGCTAAAAAAAACTAAAAAATCTGTCAAAGGACACAATCGTCTTGGTAGAAGATGAAATGATCTTGCATTTTCAAGCGACTCTTGGAAAAATGTGGATGAAAAAAGGGAAGCCGATTGAAATTCCAGTCGCCACTGGCAGAGATAGAACCGGCTTTTATGGAGCGCTGAACATTAAAACGGGGAAAGAACATATTATGCGATCTGACAAGCAGAATTCCGAAGTGAGTATTAAATATTTAAAGAAATTAAAAAAGATTTATCCAAAAGTGAAAATATTTCTCATTTGGGACAATGCTCCTTGGCATAAAAGTAAAAAGATAAAAAAATATTTGCGCAAAGCTAAGAATTTGGAATTATTTAACTTTCCCAAATATTCCCCGAAACTTAATCCGCAAGAACATGTTTGGAGAGAAGCCAGAAAAGAAATATCCCACAATCACACCTTCGCCGCTTTTACTGAATTAAAAAAAGCCTTTCTGAAGTTCCTGAAAAAAACTAAATTTCATTATAAATTCATTAAATAAAAAACTTACTGTTTTAAATTGATTGACTATATATCTTGTGTCCGAAGCTCTTCTGGATAAAACCCTGCCGTTTCTTTACCATAATATTCTCCTCCTCCTGCTGACAAAAATATTTTTGTTTGCTTTGCTATGTTTTCTTGACTTTTCTCAGCAGGACTAAATTCTTCTTCTATTTCTCCAATTTCTGGAATTTTAAATTTCTTCATATTTTTCTCCTCTTATAGCTTTCTACAACCGCAGAAAACCACTAACCCAAACTTACCACAAAACCGCATCCTTGTCAATATCAGTTTTTTTGGGTAGAATGAGGTTATAATTATTTGTCATTTCGAGTGTGTCGCGAGAAATCTATAAACAATAGCATATAAAAAGAATAGTTGATTTAAACATAGCTTTTAGATCTCTCAATCTCCGCCATCTGGCGGATCATTTCGAGATGACATATAAAAAAACAATACAGCAATTTAACAATTTAACAATTTAATTACATGCCAAAATCAAACTGGGGGCTTCCAGCGTATGTGGGGAGGCCGTCGCCGCTTAAGGCGGCAAACAGGGTTATGTTAATTTTACTCATAATTCTCATCGCGGGATTTGTAAAAGCGGGACTTCGGGAAAATTGGTTTGAACCGATTGTGAATTTCGTGATGTACTAGGAAGAAATTTTTAATTTCATAATTTTTAAATAAATTCTAATTTTTTATAATCACTCATCTTCTTTGTTATTTCGAGTATCAACGAGAAATCTATAATCTTTAGATATTTCTATAATTTTTAGATTTCTCGCGAGGCGCTCGAAATGACAAATTTTTCTGACGGTACCAAAAAAAACGGATTATATAAATCCGTTTTTGCGCTAGATAGACAAAATTGTCCGAAATTATTTTGCCAATTCAAGCTTGACCGTGACTTGCGTTCCGACATCTTTCATACTTTCCAAATAAATTTTTCCGTTCATAAGCTCGACAATTTGCTTCGTAATCCAAAGCCCCAAGCCGGTCCCCGTGATTTTGGCGGTTTTTTCGTTTTGCACGCGATGGAATTTTTCAAAAAGATGCTTTTGCTCTTCAGCCGACATTCCGATTCCCGTGTCCGCTATTTTAATTTCCATTTTATTATCTATAACTTTCGTCGTAATTTTTACGCTTCCTTTCTCGGTATATTTGATAGAATTGCCGATCAAGTTTATAAGCGCTTGCTTGAGCTTTTCTGAATCTGCCAGAACTAAAGGCAGCTTTTTTTCCGGCTTTTCATATTCCAGCAATAATTTTTTTTCATCCGCTGAAATCTTCAATTGAGAAATTATTTCTTGCACAATCGGCTCCAGATCAATTTTTTCGCTACTTACATCCAAACGCCCTTGTTCTATGCGGGAAACATTCAATAAATCTTCCACGAGAGCTTCCAGCCTCGACGAAGAAGCGATGATTACATCTATCCCCTTTTTCATTTCTTTATTTTCAATTTTGCCATAAGTCCCGTCCGCGACAAGAGAAAGATAACCTTTGATTGCCGTAAGAGGAGTTCTAAGCTCATGAGAAGCGATAGAAATAAACTCATCTTTCATTTTATCAACCTCTTTTATTTTTTTATACAAAAGCGCGTAATCCCACAGCCTGACGGCAATCGCTAAAAACAAAACCACGATTAAAACCGTAATAGCTAATAAATAAATTGCGGCGCTGCTGTTTTCATTTGTCAAATCATCAACGATTTTTGAAGAAATTTTCATTGAAAGAAGAGCTTGTTTTTTCCCGGAAGAATCTTTCATAGGCATTGCTACAAGCCAAAATCTTTCTTCGCGCGAAAAACTGCCGATTAGTTCTTCGCCTTCAACTGTGGCTGCCAAGGCCATTGAATCAGTCGCCAAACCGTCATTATCAGGCTGAACCCATGCCGTTTGATAATAATAAAAATCTAAATTTTTCCCAAGATCATCTTCCTTGGAAGACGCTATTATTTTGAAGCTTTCATCTTCCTTGACAAGTACGGACAATTCTTGGAATTCAGAATTTCTGCTTGTAAGTTCTTTGATTTTTTTCTGAAGAACTTCTTCATCTTTTAGATCATCTTGAATCAAAGCATAAATCGAACGGCCGGCAGACAAAGCTTGCCGCTGCAAAGCGACATCGAGATTTTCGCTGTATTTTCCAATAATAAAAACTGTGTTATAAGCGATTAATAACGGAATTAATATGACAAGCGACACGCCATAAATCAGCTGTATTGTTTCTTTGTTTTGAACGAAAAATTCTTTCAGTTTCATTTTGTTTGGTTTCTTATGGCTAAGGAATTTCAATATTGCGGAGCCCTGACGAAAGTCAGGAGGAAATATCGCAAATCTTATGAAATTCGCTAATCTTGTGAAACTTCATCCTTACTTTCGTAAGGACTCCAATTTGCTTCGCACCTGCCTATTTGACAGATAGGTATGTATAGAACCCAATTTATTGCAAAGGCTGGTTTTTCTTTTTACTGACAATTACCGCCAGAAAAAGGAAAATGCCGAAAATTGCCATGGCTATAGCGATGAGCAAATAATTAGAAATTGAAGTTTCTGATTCAGCGGGCTCTTCAGAAGAAGCTTTTGCTTCAGCAATAAAATCTTTTACCGAAACAGCCGAAGCTTCTTTTATAAAGAAGCTCAGAGGCTTGCTTTTTTTAACAACTTTTCCGGTATCATCGTTTATGGCGACATAAATTTCATGTTCTCCTTCAACAAGCGATTGATCAAGCTTATAGCGCCAATTGCCATATTGATCTACATCCACTGTCATAACCGCGGGCAGGTCAGAATAAATATATAAAGTCGCTACGCTATTTGGCTCCGCTTTTCCCGATAATACATAACCTTCGCTATTGCCTCCCTCGTATAAATTGCCTTGCTCTTTTTGGATATTTTGGATATTTTGAACAGAAAAATTATCAGCTTCCTCTCCCTCCATCGCAGGATGGCCGAGCGTTTTGCCTTCCATTATTGCCCTTTCAATAGGCTGTAATTCTTTGATCATACTTCCTTCTCCCAGAGGATTAAAGCCATTTTTTATTTCTTCCCAATCGCTATGGCCATCTTGATCGGTATCAGGATTAAAAAGATCTGTTCCAAGTCTTGTTTCCATATCATCTGGAAGCCCGTCTCCGTCGCTGTCAATCATAAAAGCGATGGGCGCCGTTTGAATTAAATTGTCTTCTTCGTCCAAAAACATATCTTCATTAGCCGCTAAAATTTTTATTTTTGTGTCTTTTTTGCTTATAGAGAACATCTCCTCGTTGAAAATGCCGATTTCCATATCCGAAGCTTTCATTGATTTTCCGACTATTTCATCTTTCTGCTCGTTTATCTTGTCAAATTTAATTTTTTTGGCAACGATATTTCCGAGATGTCTTTCTTTTATAGAATTTTCGCATTGCCAGCCTTCAATATCACCGCTGCATCCTACTTTCAAAGCATATTTATTAAACATAAATTCCTCGCACTCTTTTTCATCTTCAATTCCCGCCTCTTTGCATTCCGGAGGCCCGAATTTTTCAAACATTATCTTGTCGCAATATTCTCTCGTCCCGGCTCCAGCTTGCCGGCATTCTTTGGACATATATTTTTGCTGGAGATATGTTTCGCATTCTTTTTCATTATCTATCTCCTGTTCTTTGCATTCTTGGGGCATATATGTTTTCCGCATAATTTTTTCGCACTCCTCGGCCGTTTTCGCGCCTGCCTTCCTGCATTCTATCGGGAATTTATCGGCCGGAATATTTTCTCCGCCGTTATATTTTTCAAACATATATTTTTTACATGCTTCGGGATTTATAATTCCAGCCTCTCTGCAATCGTCCGGCGCGTATTTTTTGAACATAAACTTCTCGCATTCTTGCGAATTGAAAATCCCGGCCTGTACGCATTCTTGCGGACCATCTTTTTTAAACATTATTTTCTCGCATTCCGCTTTTGTAGCCGCGTTTTCCACGCGGCATTCTTCGGGCATATTAATTGAATTTAAATATCTTCCGCATTCCTCATAGTTTATGATTCCTTTTTCCTGGCACTCATAAGGCAATTTTTCTTCCGTATAAACAAAATTATCAAGAGGGACTATTTTTATTTTGTTAGTTGTTTCAAAGCTGTTATATGTATTTCTCAACATATAATCGCATTCTTGCTTGTCGGTTATCCCCTCTTTCTTGCATTCTTCGGGCATAAAATTCTCCATCATAAATTTATCGCATTCTTCTCTGATGAAAATGCTTTTCTCTCTGCATTCAAACGGAAGAGATAAATATTTCTTGCAATCTTCCATAATGAGAAGTTTTTTGTCTTTGCATTCTTGCGGCATAAAATTTGTGTCTATCTGCGCAGGTTTTGTTGTCGGCGCAAGTTCTATCGGCGCTGGTTTTATGGCTGGGCTAATCTGGTTTTCTATTCTTGTAAATAATTTGTTTTCGCCAAGCAAGGAGTCTTTGCCGGCAATGGCCCTGACAACATAATCTCCGTTGGGAAAATCAGAAGTGCGCAACAGAATATGACATTGAGTTGAGCTGTCTTTGATGCCCGTTATTTCCGCAGACTTAAAGCCTTCTATTTTGAATACGCAGCTATATATTTCCTGATCGGCGGAAATGGAAATTTTTTGGTCGCCTGAAAGAGGAGGGATAAATTTTTCTATAAAACCTATAACTATAGGATTCGCTGGCATTGTAGTTGTAGTTGTAGTTGAATTGCTAGTGCTGGTTTTTGTGTATCTGTCAATTTTTTCCGTTCCTTTTTCAATAAACGCGTAGACAAGATAATCGCCATTGGGAAATTCGTTTGTTTTCCATAGAAAATAATAATTGTTGGCGTCAATTTTTGTTGATGAAAACGACATATATTTTGCTCCCCTGGCTTCAAATTTGACGGAATCAGGCTCTATGTTTGTTTTTATCTGAATTTTTTTGTCGCCTGCTAGGGGCATAGGAGGAACATTGACGAATTCAGCGCTCAAGGAGATTATCGTCGCTGTAGCATTGTAGATCGTGACGGTTTTTTGCGCATAAGCCGTTTCCATTCCTTTGTAGGTTGTAGTCTTCAGAATGTATGCGCCGTTGGCGAATGTCGCGGTATTCCAAGAAAAGTAATATTTATTCAGCGTAGTGTCTTTTATGCCTATGTAAACAGTAGTGGCTCCCGTGCTTGCTGATGTAACTTTAAAATCAACTTTGTCCACCGTATTGTTAGGCACAGCATAAATTATCTTTATTCCCAAAATAGCAGACACTGAATAATCTTCATAAAAACTGATAGTTAGGGGGGTTATTGTGGTGTCAGTGGTAGCAATAGGAGGAGAAGTGGTGGTTGTGGTATCGGTAGTAGAAGTGCTTGTGGTGTCAATAGCATCATATGCTTGCGCCAATAAAAAATTGGCGCTAAGCGCCAACAAAGCAAACACTTGAAAAAACAGAAAACCCAAAAAAATTTGATAAAGATTTTTTTTATTTAGTTCCTCCATATTTTTTTTATTAATGTTTATTAATTTTTATTATATCCAATTTTTATATTTGAAAAAGATAAACGAAATTGAAGTTATCAGGAACATCAGATAGAGCACGATCCAAAATCCGAACGGCGAATCCATAAAAGGCATTCCGTTCGTGATATTCATTCCGAAAGTATTTGCCATCAGAGAAAGCGGAAGCACAATTACCGAAAAAGCGGTCAGGATTTTCATCGTGTTATTTAATTTATAAGAAAAAAGCGATTCGTTGGTATGTTCAAGAGCTTCAATCATTTCCTTGTGGTTTTCAAGAGTGTTCCAAACTTTTATATTTGATCCGATAACTTCCGCCGAAAGCCTGCTTGGATTTTCATCGCTGATTTTCGGTATTTTTCTCGACAGGCTTTCCAATACCATTCTTTGCGGCTTTATTATTCTCCTGAAGCTGATTATGTCGCGCTTGACTATGGCTATCTCATTGACCATTTTTCTTTCATTTCCATTAAAAATTTGCTCTTCAATGTTGCTGATATGGTCGTCAATATGGTCAAGCATCGGCAATCTTGTATCTATCAGTTTATCAAGAACTCTGAAAACCAGCTCAGTGGCGCTGTTTTTTATGTAATAATTTTTTGCCATTTCGTCGGTTTTGCATTTTTCAAAGATTTTTTTCAATTCCGGCAAAAGCCCGCTATGGCTCGTGATTAAAATATTTCTAAATAAAATTATATCCAGCTCGGCGGAAATCGTTTTTCTCTCCTTGCGGTTAAAAACGGGAAAATGAATTACGATAAAAAGATAGCTTTTATATTCTTCAACTTTTGACCTTTTGATATTCGGTATATATTCTTTTAAAATAGAAGAACAAATATTAAAATTATTCTTGAGAAATTCAACATCGTTTTTTTGAGGACTAGTGATATTTATCCAGCTTATTTCGCCGTTTTTTATTTCTTGACGCATAATGTAGTATTAAAATAAGATTAACATTATTATACAGTTTATTTGAAGTTTTGACAAATAGATATAGGAAATCAGAAACTGGAAACTGGAAATTAGATTGTTGTATTGTCTAAATGTTAAAATGTTAAAATGCTTATATGCTTATATGCTTATATGAATTTTCAGTCTTGACGACTTATAAAAAATAGCTATAATGGAATTAGCACTCTCAAGGTGTTAGTGCTAATTGAGTTTTGAAAGTCTGTAAAATTCATAAAGTTACAAAGTCCATAAAACCTAATTAATAAAAATATGGAAAGCAGGCAGGAATTAATTTTAGGTTCAATCATCAGGGAATATGTTGACTTGGCGGTTCCTATCGGCTCCTCTTTGCTGTTTGAAAAGTATGATTTCGGCGTAAGCCCGGCGACAATCAGAGCCGAGATGCTGGAGCTTGAAAATGAAGGATATTTATACCAGCCTCACACATCTTCCGGCAGAATTCCCACGGACAAAGGTTTTCGATATTTTGTGGACGAGTTGATGCGGGAAAAAGAATTAACCAAAAGAGAGCAAAATTCCTTGCAGGTTGAGCTTCTAAAATTAAAAGCGCAGAACAAAATGCTCGCCAGAACGACGGCAAAACTTCTTTCGTCAATGTCTGGAAATCTGGCGGTTAGCGGAATTATTGACTCGGACGATTTTTATAAATCGGGAATCCAGAATTTATTGAGCCAGCCGGAGTTCGGAAACTTGGACAGCGTCTGCAAGATCGCGGAAGTGTTTGACTATCTTGACGAAAGCATTGACAATTTATCCAAAGAGCTTAAAAATAAATCAGAGGTGGAAATTTTTATAGGAAAAGAAAATCCTATAAATAAAGCGGACGAGTGCAGCGTGGTCGTTTCAAAATACAACCTCAAAAGCGGAGAAGAAGGGCTTCTGGCAATTATCGGCCCGAAGCGGATGAAATATTCCCACAATGTATCGCTGATTGATTATTTAAAAAAGTTATTGGGGGAGGAGTAATTTGTAATTGGTAAATTTGTAATTGGTAATTCGGCATTTGATGGCTCCATAGTCGTTTAGTTGACTCCACACTTTGAACTTTTAAAATTATTAGGACTTACGCGTTTCAATCTGTGTTTGTCTGCGCCTTTAGTCAGTGTTTATCCGTGTCTAATTTATAAATAGCACACAGACAAACACAGACCTTCGAACACAGATAAACGCTGATTATTATAAAACAAAAAAAGCCCTTTTGCAAGGACTCTTTATGTTAGCATCTGACTTTAGCCTGTGGTGTAACTGGCTATCAGCTTTGATTAAATAATAGCATATTATAATTTTATGTCAAGTCAAAATTCAAATTTAGATCCAAATTCAGAGCAAAATAAAGATGAGGAGATTCAAAGCGCGGAAGAAGTAAAAGATGAGAATATAGATGAGCAGAAGGATAAAGAAATAGAAATTGACAATATAATACAAGAAGAAAGCGAGCTGGAAAAATGCAAGAAACAAGCGGAGGAAAATCTGGCGGGGTGGCAGAGAGCGAAGGCGGATTTTCTGAATTATAAGAAGGATCAGGAAAAGTTTTTGGGAGAGTTTCGGAAATACGCCAATGAAGATTTAATTATAAAACTTTTGCCGACGATAGACAGCTTCAATTTGGCCGCGGAGCATTTGCCGGAGGATTTGAAAAACAATGACTGGGCGAAAGGAATAATGTGCATCAAAAGCCAATTTGACAATTTTCTCAAAGACACAGGAGTGGAAGAAATAAAATCAATCGGCGAGAAATTTGATCCGGCTTTGTTTGAATCAGTCGGCGAAGAAGAATCGGATAAAGAAGAAGGAACAATTATTACGGAAGTTCAAAAAGGATATAAGATGTTTGGAAAAGTGATCAGGGCGGGGAAAGTGAAGGTGGGGAGGAAGAAAGAAAAAAAATAAGAGCGTTTTTATTTGCTCTTTGGCGATTTATTCTCTTCTGTATGTCACTATAAACAAAATGACTAATATAAAAAAAACCATCGCCATAACTGCTATTGTGTAATCTGGAGCAATTATGCCGATTGCAATGCTGGTTAAATATAAAATCAACATCGTAACAACAATACCTGCAATGAGTTTAGCTATTTCTGATTTTGTAATAACGATTACCATTTTCTCTCACCTCCTCAAATTTTTGTTTTTATTAATCGCATCATAAAACTATTTTTGCGGGTTGTCAATGGAGATGGTAAGTTGTAATTGGTAATTTGGGTTTGAAACAATAACAATACAGCAATTTAACAATTTAACAATAAAATTCTATGTCAAAACTATACAAATGCGCGAAGGAGTGCGGGAGCGTGGAGGAGAATGATAATAATAAAAAACCAATTTGCTGCGGAGTTGAAATGAAAGAAGTAAATGAAGAAGAATTATTCAGCTGTCCCGGATGCGCGGGATGCCATGTCGGGTGCGGGGGAAATAAAGAATAAAATAAGAAACTGGAAATTGGAAATTGAATTTATCAACACGGGCGCAAAGCATAATATAATCGCTCCCCCTGATAAGGGGGCTGGGGGGTTTTGAAAACAAAGCGAACTGTAATTATGGAAAAAAAACAAGAAGACACTTCAATTTTTCAACTTTTAGCTATTATTCCACGATTCTTCTTAAACCCCCAACCCCCTTATCAGGGGGAGCTATAACGGCAAACATTGAAATTACTTAACAATTAATAATAAACAATATGAGTAAAATTTTGGGAATTGATCTTGGAACGACAAATTCCGCGATGGCGATCGTGGAAGCGGGAGAGCCGAGAATTTTAGAGAATAAAGAAGGAAACAGGACGACGCCTTCCGTTGTCGCTGTGAGCAAAACCGGCGAAAGGCTTGTGGGAGTTATAGCGAAAAGGCAGGCTGTCACCAATCCGGCGAACACAATTTTCTCAATCAAAAGATTGATTGGGAGAAGCTTTGAAGACGAAGAAACTCAGAGAGATTTGAAGCTTTTGCCGTATAAAATTATCAAAGCAAACGGCGGAGTTAAAGTGAAAATGGGAGACAAGGAATGGACTCCTCAAGAAGTTTCCGCGATGATTTTGCAAAAACTAAAAGCAGACGCGGAAGAAAAGCTGGGAGAAAAAATCACGGAAGCGGTGATTACTGTTCCGGCGTATTTTAACGACTCGCAAAGACAGGCAACGAAAGACGCGGGGAAAATCGCGGGACTGGAAGTGAAAAGAATCATCAACGAACCGACAGCCGCGGCTTTGGCGTATGGATTTAACAAGAAAAAAGACGAGAAAATCGTCGTCTATGATTTGGGCGGAGGAACATTTGATGTCTCGGTTTTGGAAGTCGGAGGCGATACGGTTGAAGTGCGGGCGACTAACGGCGACACTCATTTAGGCGGAGATGATTTTGACCAGAGAATAATAAATTGGATAGTTGAAGAATTCAAAAAGGATCAAGGGGTTGACTTGAGTAAAGATCAAATGGCGCTTCAGAGATTGAAAGAAGCCGGAGAAAAAGCAAAACACGAACTTTCCACTTCCATTGAAACTGAAATAAACCAGCCGTTTATTACGGTTGACGC
>Ga0180732_1001020_pt1 | contig 18950 bp, 15 predicted proteins | sample KR11_01MetaG_FD_148674 | JGI IMG/M metagenome (GOLD analysis project Ga0180732, IMG submission 148674) | Groundwater microbial communities from the Olkiluoto Island deep subsurface site, Finland - KR11_0.1 MetaG | ecosystem: Environmental > Aquatic > Deep subsurface > Groundwater | place...
ATGAATCTTTTTAATGGATTTGATATTCTGATCTTGTAGATAATGCTGGAACTCGTTGATCCGGCTGGGCATGGCCTGAAAGGATCGATTTGAAAACTCTGCCAGTTTAAAATAATCAAGAAATGGGGTTAAATAGTGTTTGAACGGGAATTGATAATGCCGACATATCGGCAGGTTATAGCAAAAAAGAAGTACGAAGATTTTCCGGTTTAGCAAAGAAAGTACTTGCTTATTTTACTTCCTACTGTTATTTAAAGACAGCAAAATCAATAAGTAACAGAGTATTCCGATCTATCAGAATCGGATGAAGTAAACATAAAACCGGAAAATCTGCATGGTGAAATGCTATGCGAAAAGTGATCGAAAATCAACTGAAAATTGGACAGACTGATATCCCCGGCATTAAACTCGACCTTGCCTGCCGGGATGAAATCCCCCAAATTTTTTCGGGGCTTCAACACCTGTACACCAATATCGACCTGCGAACAGAGGTGTTCATGATACTGGAAGGAATAACCCCCAAGGAGTTTGATGCTGATAAAGGTCGTCCTGGAATGGATTTGTGGAAAATATTGGTTTTGGCCATTATTCGTGTCAACTGCAATTGGGATTATGACAAGCTTCACAATATCGACAATGAACACAAAACCGTTCGGGAGTTTTTAGGCCATACCATTTATGAGTTTGACCAGACCTATGGATTGCAAACGCTGAAAGATAACATCAGCCTTTTGGCACCGGAGCTGCTCGACAGAATCAACCAGTTGGTCATTCATGCCGGTCATGCTTTGTTCACCAAAGGCAACGGAGCGATACTCAAAGCCAGGTGTGATTCCTTTGTGGTGGAAACCGATGTCCATTATCCTACGGATATCAACCTGCTTCTGGATGCGATTCGAAAAACCGTTTTCGATATCGGCTTGCTTTGCGAGGATTACGGGATTACCGAGTGGCGGCAATACAGTCACATCTTCAAAAAGATCAAGAAGCAGTTCAATGTGGTGAGAAAGATCAGGCGGTCATCCTCGAACAGGGAGGAATTGAAAACGAAAAAAGAACGATTGCTTTTGGAAGCCACCGTGCAATATGTGAATATGGTTGAAGCCTATGTGAACCGGGCCGAACAGACGATCGGCATTTTAAACGGGATGGGTGTCTGTGCTGTTGCCCGTTTCATGACGATCGAATACTACGTGGGGCATGCCAAACGCCAGATCGACCAGATCAGAAGGCGGGTTCTTGAAGACGAAACCATACCGCACCATGAAAAAGTGTTTTCCATTTTCGAGGAACACACGGAGTGGATCAGTAAAGGCAAAGCCGGAGTGCCTCAGGAGTTGGGGTTGTGTGTCTGCATCCTCGAAGATCAGCACGGTTTCATTCTTCATCATCATGTCATGGAAAAACAAAAAGATGTTGATATTGCTGTGATGATGGTTCTTGAAGCCAAGCGGAAGTTCCCGACTTTATCCTGTTGCAGTTTTGACAAGGGGTTTTACAATCCCGGAAACAGGAACGAACTCAAGGGTGTTTTGGATGATGTGGTCATGCCCAAAAAAGGAAAGCTTTCCCAAGCGGACAAAATTGTCGAGCATTCGGAAGAGTTTATCGAAGCAAGGCATAAGCATTCTGCGGTTGAATCGGCGATCAACGCCCTTGAGAATCACGGCCTGGATCGATGCCGGGACCACGGGATTGAGGGCTTCAAGCGTTATGTGGCCTTGGCGGTGTTGGGACGCAATATCCAGATCCTTGGAGCCAAGATTCGGCAAAAAAGAATAAAAGAGCAGATACGGCTTGAGCAACGGTTGGCTGCATAGGGCGGCCAGAGAATTTGAGATGACAACCTCCGGTGTATGACTGTTTTCAAAAACAGGCAGAAAACCAGGAAAAGCGGATATCTTGGCTTTATTACCTGTTTGAAGCGGTTGTGAGGCGTCATCATTTTGCTCCCGGGAGATATTGCCCAGCTCGGAGCGAGCCAAAAAGTGCCTTTTCCGTTCAGGCACTATTTAGGAACAAGTGGTACGGCGCTCCAGAAGGCGAGATTCGCCACGCCTCAGACTGGAGGGGAGAGAAGCAGTAACAGCCCAGCGAATAAGGATAGATTGTGTGAGCGGAGCGAACCACAATCTTATCCGGGGTTGATTCTGATTTTGTGAAATTGCCGTATTACCGAACCTTAAATCGCGTCCACAGATCCCACTTTTTGGTGAATGCATTTTGAGCCCAAAGTGGGCAAAATTTGACGGGGTATTTCTCGGGGTGTCGGCATATAGAAGATAGGTCAAAACGCCCTGGGTGATCAAATCGAGATAGCCGTTGGATGTCCTATTGTCCCCTTTTTGTCCCCCATAAAAGCAAAAACGGTTACCCATCGAAAATTGATAAGTAACCGATTTCTTTCATGGTGGGCGATACTGGGTTTGAACCAGTGACTTCTACCGTGTGAAGGTCGCACTCTCCCGGTGACAGGGCGGCCGGGACTTGTTCGGGACTTGTAAAACCCTCTTTATGAAATAATAAAACGTAATGATTTCAAGCGTGATTGGCGGAAGTGCATGGGAATCGAACCCACCCGGGACGGTATCAGCGCCCCACACCGGATTTGAAGTCCGGGAGCCTCACCAGTAAGCTGCGCACTTCCTCTTTTTTGGATTGGTGAACAATTATTATAAATTTCTATTGATTGTCAATGGGTTTGTTTTTTAAAACTCACCTTGAAAACTTCACGATAACAACATAATATTCCTGTTCCTTTCAACTGAAAGTCAAGGCAAACAAAATATCAGCGGGGAATCCTTATGATAAACGTCAAAAGAATGGCAGGTGTTTTTTCTGAGCTTGTTCAAATGGACAGCGTTTCCAAAGAGGAAGCGATCATTGCGGATCGGTTGACCCTCATCCTGGAATCCTTGGGAGCCGAAGTGCTTAGAGACCAGGCAGGGGAGAAGGCCGGGGGCAATGCCGGAAATATCGTGGCAAGGTTTTCAGGCAATGTCGGGGTAAGCCCCATGCTGTTATGCGCCCATATGGATACGGTTGAACCTGGAAGGGGCGTTAAGCCATTTTATGAAGATGGAATTTTTAAAAGCGCCGGGAATACCATTCTCGGGGCGGATGACAAAAGCGCTATTGCCATTTTAATTGAAGTTCTTACAGTGCTTCAGGAGAGCCATCTGTCCCATGGCCCTTTGGAAGTGGTTTTCACGGTTTGTGAAGAAATCGGGCTGCTGGGGGCAAAATATCTGGATATGGAATTGGTCTCGGCCCAGTTTGGATATGCCCTGGACGGATCGGATACCGAAGGCATCGTTACCCGGGCTCCGGCTGCAAATCGTCTTGAATTCAAAATTCATGGCAAAGACGCCCATGCAGGGGCTGCTCCGGAAAAAGGGATCAACGCCATCCTGCTGGCTGCAAAGGCCATAAGCCAACTTGAGTTGGGTCGCATTGACCGGGAAACCACCTGCAATATCGGGATCATTGAAGGGGGAAATGCCGTCAATGTGGTGCCGAATCTTGTTGCCATCAAGGGGGAAGTGCGCTCCCATGATCCAGCCAAGCTTGACCGTGTCACCGGGGCCATGATCTCTTGCTTTCAGAAAGTGGTGGATGAATATCCCAAGGGTGAGGACCATCTTCCGCGACTCGAGGTGGCTGTGATCCGGGAATTTCCAAGAACCCACATTCCGGATGATGACCCGGGGGTGCTTCTAGCCGGTAAAGCGGCAAAGACTCTGGGCAGATCCCTGAAAACCAAGATTTCAGGAGGGGGGTCGGATGCCAATGTCTTTTTTGAAAAAGGAATCATGGTGGGGGTGTTGGGAACCGGCATGCGGGATATGCACACGGTCAGAGAATCGGTGAGCCTTGAAGACATGGCGAAAACAGCGGAACTCCTGCTGGAGATCATCAAGCTTTATGGGGAGGAACGGTAAGTGGTGAACAGTGAACAGGGAAGGGTGGAGGAGGCCTTATGATCGCATATTTTGATTGTTTTTCAGGCATCAGCGGGGATATGACCCTGGGAGCTTTGGTGGATTTGGGCGTGCCTGTTAAATGGCTGAAAGAGACCATCTCCGGTTTGCCTTTGCAGGGGTTTGATATGGTTGAGCAAACCGTATCCAGAAACGGCATCAGCGCCAAGCTCGTTGATGTGGTGGTGGATGAAGGACAGCCCATCAGGGATTATCATCAGATCAAAACCCTGATAGAGAAAAGCCCCCTGTCGGACCGGGTGAAGCAAACCGCCCTGAACATCTTTCAAAAAATTGCAGAAGCCGAATCCCTCATTCATAATGCTCCCATCGATAAAGTGCATTTTCATGAAGTGGGGGGGGTTGATGCCATTGTAGACGTTTGTGGCGCGGCATTGGGCATGGAATACTTAAAAATAGAACAGGTCGTGGCCTCAAAACTTCCTCTGGGGTCCGGACTCACCCGGAGTATGCATGGGGTGATTCCCATCCCGGCTCCGGCTACCCTGGAAATTTTAAAACATGTTCCCACCTACGGTTCCGGGATTCCCTTTGAACTGGTCACCCCCACGGGTGCAGGCATCATTGCCACCCTTGCCGGCAGGTTTGGAAAAATGCCGGAAATGAGGATTGAAAAAACAGGATACGGCTCAGGCCAGCGCATTCTTGAATCCCAGCCCAACCTGCTTCGAATTATTCTGGGGAGCCTTGAGCCAGCCGGTTCAACCAGGATGGATGAAAATTGCCTTGAGGATGATATCGTTATTCTGGAGACCAATATTGATGATATGAATCCGGAATGGTTCGGTTTTCTCATGGAGCAGGCCCAAAGCGCCGGGGCCCTGGATGTGAGCTGGCACCCCATTCAGATGAAAAAAAACAGGCCGGGAACCCTGGTTCAAATGCTTTGCCATGCCGAACAGAAAACAAAAATGGTTGAAATCCTTCTTCGGGAAACCACCAGCATCGGCATCCGGTGTTATGAAGCCCACCGGTATATGCTGAAAAGGGAAACGGTTATTCTGAAAACCTCCTACGGAGATATTCAGATGAAAAAAATTACCGGGCTGGATGGCAGAACTCGTCTGGCTCCTGAATATGATGTTTGCAGAAAAATCGCCTTGGAAAAGAATATCCCGATTAAAAGGGTGTATGACACCCTGCTGAAAGAAGCAGTGGACTAAATAATCTGTACCTTGACAAAATCGCTTCCAACAGATAGACACGGCCCATGAATTTTACCCGGAATCCAGTCGTTTTCCTTGCCACAGGGGCATATATCGGGTTTGTGCCAAAAGCGCCGGGAACCGCAGGATCTTTATGGGGTCTGCCGCTGGCCTGGATTTTATCCCGTATTCCTTTCCCGGAAGCCATCCTCTGGACCCTGCTATTCGCCCTTATCACCGTCCTGGTTTCAGGCAGCGCGGAAAAATATTTTGAAAAAAAAGATCCGGGCTGCATTGTTATTGATGAGATCCTGGGTCTTGTGGTAGGGTTACTTGGTTTGCCGTTCAATGCTTTTACCGCCATATCGGGTTTTGTCCTGTTCAGATTCTTTGATATCTTCAAGCCGTTCCCCGTTCGCTGGTTCCAGAACCATTTTAACGGGGGATGGGGAATCGCCCTGGATGATGTTGCGGCGGGGATTTACACCAATATCTTGTTAAATGTCATTCTACACCTATTATATTAAAAGATTGATTCAGCAGAGGTCTGAAAAAAGTTGATGAATAAAGAAAAAAGCAATCTTCGGGAAAACATAGAAGCCATTCTCATCGCCATTATCATTGCCATGTTCATTCGGAGTTTCATTGTTCAGGCGTTCAAAATTCCGTCCGGTTCCATGGAAAACACCCTTCTCATCGGGGACCATATCCTGGTGAATAAATTTATATACGGCGTGAAGCTGCCCTTTATCAACAAAACCATCATTCCCTTTAAAAACCCCAAAAACGGGGATATCGTGGTTTTCACCTTTGAACTGGATCCGGATAAAAAAGATTTTATCAAGCGGGTGATCGGGATTGCAGGGGATGCCATTGAGATCCGTGACAAGAAGGTTTACGTCAACGGTAAAATCACGGAACAATATCCTGCTATTTTCAGCGATGAGAAAACCTATCCTGAAAATGTCAATCCAAGGGATAACCTGGGGCTTGTTACGGTCCCTGAAAATTCTTTGTTTGTCATGGGGGATAATCGCGATAATAGCTATGACAGCCGATTCTGGGGGTTTGTAAACCTGAAATCCCTTAAAGGCAGGGCCTTTATGATCTATTGGTCATGGGATAGCTCAAGTTTCGGAGTTCGGTGGAAACGAATCGGGGATACGATAAAATAATTTCAATCCATTTTTTTGCCTTTTTAGGAGGGGCATGCAGCTCATCAAAAAAGATATTCTGGATATGGAGTCGCTTTCATCGGATGAAATCAATTTGATTCTGGATACCGCAAAGCAGATGAAAGAAATTTCCCAAAGACCCATCAAAAAAGTTCCGACTCTCCGGGGAAAAACCGTGGTTCTCTTTTTTTATGAGGCCAGCACACGCACACGGGGTTCCTTTGACATTGCAGCCAAAAGACTTAGCGCGGACTGCCATTCCATTGCCGCCAACACCAGCAGTATGGTCAAGGGGGAAACCCTTTTGGATACGGCAAAAAACCTGGAGGCCATGAATCCGGATGTCATCGTCATTCGCCACTCCTCAGCAGGCGCTCCCCATTTTCTTGCGCAAAACACCGAGGCCTCCATCATCAACGCCGGGGACGGCATGCACGCCCATCCCACCCAAAGTCTCTTGGACTTAATGACCGTGAAGGAAGCCAAAGGCCATATTGAAGGGCTCCGGATTGCCATCATCGGAGATATTTCCCATAGCCGGGTGGCCAGATGCAATTGCCACGGTTTTACAAAAATGGGGGCCGAGGTGATTCTTGCCGGGCCCCCCACCATGATTCCCAAAGGCATAGAGCAGCTTGGGGTTCGGGTGACCCATGACATGGGTGAGGCGGTTTCCAATTCTGATGTCATCATGATGCTTCGAATTCAGAAGGAAAGGCAGAAGGGGTTTCTTTTTTCAACGGAAAGGGAATATGCAAGAACCTTTGGTTTGAGTTTGAAGCGCCTGGAAAAAGCCCGGGACGATGTTCTGGTTATGCATCCCGGACCCATCAATCGCGGGGTGGAAATTTCATCGGAAGTGGCCGATGGCCCCCACTCCATCATTTTGGATCAGGTGACCAATGGGGTGGCGGTTCGAATGGCTGTGTTGTACTTGCTTGCGGGAGGTGTCAGACATGTTGACGCTCATTAGAGGGGGCAGAATCGTCGACCCCGGAAATATGGATGGGGTTGGGGATATTCTCATTGAAGAGGACCGGATCATTCAAATCGGCAGTAACCCGGACCCAGGATCGGCAGGGTTGTCGAGAAAACCGGACAGAGTCATTGACGCAGCCGGAAAAATCGTTTCTCCGGGTTTGATAGACATGCATGTTCACCTTCGGGAACCCGGCCAGGAATACAAGGAAACCATTGAAACCGGATGCCGGGCCGCAGCAAGCGGTGGATTCACCACGATATGCTGCATGCCCAACACCCACCCGGTGAATGACAATGCCCAGATTGTGGAATATATTATTTCCCGGGCTAAAAAAGCCGGGCTGGCGAGGGTTCTTCCCGTGGGGGCCATCAGCATGGGGCTTGCCGGGAATCAGCTGAGCGAATACAGCGAGATGAAAAACGCAGGAGCGGTTGCAGTTTCAGATGACGGGCGTCCGGTTTCAGACAGTTTGCTCATGAGAAGAGCCCTGGAATATGCCAAGGGGTTCGGGCTTCTGGTGATTTCACACTGCGAAGACCTCAGCCTTTCTGCCAATGGGTCCATGAACGAAGGGGTTACGTCAACCCGCATGGGCTTAGCAGGAATTCCCAACGCAGCGGAAAGCATTATGGTCTTAAGAGACATCGCCCTTTGTGAACTCACCGGGGCACCTTTGCACATCGCCCATGTGAGCACAAAAGAATCCGTGGAAGCCATTCGCCGGGCAAAACAAAGGGGCATCCCTGTCACTGCGGAAACCGCCCCCCATTATTTCACCCTCACGGAAGAGGCTGTTAAAAATTACAATACCCACGCCAAAATGAACCCACCCCTCAGGACGGAAAAAGATGTTGCAGCCATTCAGGAAGCCCTGGCGGACGGAACCCTGGATGTCATCGCTACAGACCATGCCCCCCATGCGGAAACGGAAAAGAACCTGGAGTTTGACCAGGCGTCCAATGGGATTGTGGGCCTGGAAACATCCCTGGCTCTGGGATTGAATCTGGTGGGGCAGAATATCCTGACCCTGCCTGCTCTGATTGAAAAAATGTCCATAAATCCAGCAAAAATACTGGGAATCCAAAACCATTTGGTTCCCGGAGCCTATGCGGACATCACCCTCATCGACCCTGAAGTAATATTTGAAGTGGATGCTGATCAATTCAAGTCCAAGGGTCGAAACACCCCTTTTAATGGCTGGCAGTTGAAAGGCCGGGCCCTGTTGACCATGGTGGGGGGTAGGGTGGTTTTTGAGGATCTGTGATTTGGAAGACTCATTCCAATTCGCATTCAAGCGGCACCTTTGTTGGCTGCGTCGAAGGCTCCTTGATGTACAAACCACGTACACCAGCGTTGTCTTCTTCTGGCCGCCTCGGTGTCATCTTGAATGCAAAATGGAATCAAAATAGCGATGATCCCTGAATAAAGCCATGAATAAAGAAAAAAAACACATTCTGGTTGTGGATGACGAACTCAGCATGAGGGAGTTGCTGGAGTATATCCTTCTCAAAGAAGGGTATGATGTCTCCATGGCTGAAAACGGCCAAACCGCAATAAAAATGCTCCATCAGATCCCCTACGACCTTCTCCTTTGCGATATCCGGTTGGGGGATTTGTCCGGTCTGGATGTTTTGAGGGCTTCCAAGGTAAAAAATCCCAATACCACGGTCATCCTGATCTCTGCCTTTGCATCAACGGAAACCGCTGTGGAAGCCATGAATGAAGGGGCCTATGATTATGTGCCCAAGCCTTTTGATAATGAAGAGCTGAAACAAACCATCAAAAATGCGCTTGAATTAAAAACCATTGATCATGAAAAAGAATTTCTTGATGATGAGCTGAAAAAAAACCTTCATTTTGACAACATCGTGGGCAACAGCCCGGGCATGCAGCATATTTACGACATGATCATGCAGGTGGCGAAAACCACCACCAACATTCTGATTACCGGAGAGAGCGGAACCGGCAAGGAACTCATCGCCAAGGCCATCCACGAGAAAAGCGACCGGAAGGATCAATCCTTTGTGGCCATCAACTGTGGGGGAATTCCGGAAAACCTCATGGAGAGCGAGCTTTTCGGGCACAAAAAAGGTGCTTTTACGGGGGCTGCCTTTGATAAAAAAGGGCTTTTTGAAACCGGCCACCGGGGAACGGTATTTTTGGATGAAATCGCCGAGATGGGCTTTCCCCTCCAGGTAAAGCTGCTTAGAGCCATCCAGGAAAAAATGATACGGCCCGTGGGGTCCAATGATGATATTTCTGTGGATATCCGGATCATCTCCGCAACCAACAAGCATCTGGCCGAAGAGGTCATCAGCGGCAAATTCAGGGAAGACCTGTTTTTCCGCCTCAATGTCATTGAAATCAAAGTGCCACCCCTTCGCCAACGGAAAGGGGATATCCGACCTCTGGCCCAGCATTTCCTGGAAAAATACAGCGATCAGATGGGGAAGGAAATCAAGAAAATCTCCTCCTACGCCATAGACCTTCTCCAAAAATACGATTTCCCGGGAAACGTGAGGGAGTTGGAAAACATCATGGAAAGAAGCGTGGCCCTTTCCAGCACCAATATCCTTCTTCCGGACAACCTTTCCATTTCCCTTCACAAGAGAAGATGGATTGAAGGGGTGAAAAACCGGAGATTCGATCTGGAGGATGTGTCCAAAGGGGTGATGCTGGAAGAAATCCTGGAGGAAATCGAAAAAGCCTACCTGAAAAAAGCCCTGGAATGCTCCGAAGGAAACAAGAAAAAAGCCGCCGACCTTCTGGGGCTGCGATACCGGTCCCTCTGGCACCGTCTTGAAAAAATGGGCCTTGACGCCAAGCAACCCTGATCTTCCCTGTTCACCTTTTTATTCAAGTTCCTCAAAATTATGCCGATCTACGGTGTATCTGAAAAATCAGCGAACCTTTATGGATTGATTTGCCATTTTTTTTCCAGGAAGGAGGATTCACTGAAAAATGCCGATAGCCCACGAAAGAATCAAAAAAATGCCATGGACCTCTGCTTCGGTTACATTTTTTGTAAACCCCTTCACAAAATTTGAAAACATTCAAGGCAATGGGAATAGCAACCATGCCCCTGAAAATTCTTTGACGTATCATTTGCAGAGTAAAATCAACATGATAAAAAACAAAAACAAATACAGGCCATTTTGGTATCAAAGTTGCTTTATCATTAAACAACATGAAAACAAAAACAAGGAGGTGAAGCGGGGATAAATCAGGGTTTATGAATCAAGCGTAACAGTTTTTTACTCATAATCGTTTACATAAGGAGGACTTGGCGTGCTAAAAAATTTTAGAACAGACAATCAAAAAGGTTTCACCCTCATCGAGTTGATGATTGTTATCGCAATCATCGGGATTCTTTCCGCCATCGCAATTCCCAACTTTCTGTCCTATCGCCAGAGAGGGATGAATTCCGCGGCATCATCCACGGCCAACAATTTCATGAGTTTGGCCATGGCCTATTTCGCAGATACAGGAACCGAAGGGGCTTTTAGTGGGGACTCGGGAAGCGTTCCTGGTTTTACAAAAGCAGATGAAATTACTTTGGGAGGTGCTGGCATCACATTCACTGACACTGGTGATATCACAGGAACTGTGACATACCAGCATACAAACGGCAGCATGGTTTATACCGTGCAATCGGATAGCGGCAATCCAAATGTTGTGGAAACAGCAGCACCCTAATGCGCAACAAAGATTGATCTGAACGCTCTAAACAAACCAAAAGGGCAGGTGGGGGCTTTTGAGCCCTCATCTGTTCTTTTTTCTCTTCACAGATTGAAACCTCCTCATGGCATCGCTTTCCAAAACCAAGTCTTTTTCAAATATTGTTGCGAAGCCTGGGTTTAATACCCAGCCCCTTGGGGCATTCAAAGCATTTAGTAATACCCCGCTATTTGCGGCGGGTAACTTTATTCCATTCTGTCTTCTTTTCTCCGCATTGGGATTGTTGCTTCTTATGGAATGTCTGCTTAATCTCACCCCTCCCATTTCAAGAGATGGTATGATCCACCACCTGGCCATTCCCAAACTTTGGCTCCGTCATGGCGGGTTTTATGAAATCCCATGGGCGGATTTTTCCTATTTCCCAATGAACATCAACCTGCTTTATACCCTGTGCCTGTATTTAAAAAATGACATCGCGCCAAAATTCATTCACATGGCCTTTGCCTGGGGAACGGGGTTTTTGATTTACCGGTACCTGAAGGACTGTTATGGGCGGAACTGGGGTCTTCTGGGATTTTTCATCTTCATCTCCACCCCCATCATCATCTGGCTGTCTACTTCAGAATACATTGATCTTGGGATGACTTTTTTCACCACCGCCAGTATTCTGGCTTTGGTGAAATGGAGGGACTCCCAATACCTTCAGCTGAAATGGCTCCTCCTGTCTGCCTGTTCCATGGGGCTGGCTCTGGGGTCCAAATACAACGCCATGCTGGCCTGGTTCATCGTAAATCTGCTGGTTCTTGTGATATATGTGAGGGATACCCAGGACCAGAAACAAGCCATAAAATATGGTTTATTCTTTTTTGTGATCTCAGCAGCTGTGGCAAGCCCCTGGTACATCAAAAATTATGTGCTCACCGGCAATCCTTTTTATCCCCTGTTCAACACCTTTTTTCAGGGCCTGGCCCAATCGATAAATCCGCTGACGGCGGTGATTCAAAAAGAAATTGTGGAAAAATCCGATGCGGTGAATTTCTTTCAATTGCGCCACATTCTTTACGGAGAAAGTTTTTGGGAAACCCTGTTCATCCCCATTCGGATGTTCTTCCAGGGAGATGACAACAGTTATCAGTATTTCCAGGGACGGCTCAATCCCATTCTCCTTTTGTTTGCCCCTTTCATGTTTTTGGATCGAGCCCGCAAAGCTGAAAACAGATTTTTTGCCATGTTTTCCGTTTTGTTTATATTCATGGCTTTTTTTCTTACCGCAAAACAGGTTCGGTATTTATTGCCCGTGTTTCCTTTTTTAACCATTCTGGCGGTTGCCGGGATGAAAAGCATTTGGGATGTGTTTGAAAAAGAGGATGTATTCAGCCGGGTGAAAAGCAGGCATGGCTTGAAGGTTCTCGTGAACGGCATTTTGTGGCTGTCCGTAGCATTATTGCTCTGGCCCAATGTGACTTACCTGAAAGAACGGTTTGGAATCATAAAACCCCTTCCATATATTATGGGTCGAGAATCCAGGGACGATTTCCTCAAGAGGCAATTGCCCCATTACGAGGTGGACCTTTTTGTCAACGAGAACCTGCCGGAGAACGCCAGAATATTCACCATCCTCTACGGCAGAAGGGGTTACTATTTTGACAGGGAATATAAAAACCAGCCGAATTTCGGAACAGCCACTTTGTCAAATTGGGTTACTCAGTCACAAGACGAGGAAAAGTTTACAAAGGCTGTCAAGTCCATGAATATCACCCATGTAATTCTGAGAACAGACCTTGCGGATCGATACCTCGCCACGAATTTCTCTGAAACGGAAATCAGAAGATTCATGACCCTTGTGATGCTTCACTGGAAAATGATTTATAAAAAAAACGATTTTGCGGTTTGGGAAGTTGACAAATAGCCGGCATTTTGTTTAATCTCACCTGAATTTCAATTTAACCCCTTGGAAAGCGTAACCCATGCCCCCGAAAATCAGTATTATCATTCCTGTTTACAACGAAGCCGGTTGCATTGGAAAACTGGTGAGCCAAACCCGTGAACTGTTTCCGGATCAAGAGGTCATTGTGGTGAATGACGGATCCACGGATGATACTGCCTTGGAAGCGGAAAAAGCCGGGGCCATGGTCTATTCTCATCCTTACAATATGGGAAACGGGGCTGCGGTGAAAACCGGCATGAGAAAAGCCAGCGGCGACATTATGGTTTTAATGGACGGAGATAACCAGCATGACCCCCGGGATATTAAAAAACTTATCGAATTAATTCCGAAATACGATATGGTTGTGGGGATGCGCAAGAAAAGCGACCAGGCCTCTTTTTTTCGCTTTTCAGGCAATATATTTTTCAACTGGCTTGCCTCCTATGTGGCGAAGTTTCCAGTGAAGGATCTCACGTCAGGGTTTCGGGCGATTAAAGCGAAAACCGCTAAAAATTTTATCCACATGCTTCCCAACTCCTATTCCTATCCCACCACCATCACCCTGGGGGTCTTGAGAAACGGCCTCAGTGTTGAATATGTTCCCATATCCATCAGAAAAAGGGTTACAGGAAAAAGCCAGCTCAAACTGGCCAAAGACGGGGTTCGGTTTTTTATGATCATTGTCAAGATTTGCACCCTGTATTCCCCCATGCGGGTTTTTCTTCCGGTTAGCTTTGTTCTGTTTGTCCTGGGAATGTCCCGTTATGCGTATACCTATTACACCCAGAAGGTATTTACCAATATGAGCGCATTCTTATTCATTGCCGGATTGATGATTTTCATGATGGGCCTCATCAGCGAGCAGATCTGCCAGATGCGGTATGAAAAAACGGAAAATGCTCCGGAAGGTGAATAATCTAACCGAACCAGCTCTTTCTGCCAGCGCATTCAATTCATTTCTTTCCGATTGACACACCCAGATATTCGTGTAATAAATTTTTCATTCTATAAGAAAATCCTTCTTCATGTCCGAGGGTAACATTTATATGTCTTCCATAAAATCAATCATTTAATAACTGTCTTCCAATGTCAAAAAAGCTTGCATTCTATAAAACCCAAAAATGAAAGTGAGGAGAAATGACAGACAAGACAACCTATCCTGAATACACTTCACGCTATCCGCTTCTGGTAAAAAGTCTGATGAAAAGGGCGCTTTATCTGTATCCGGATGATATTGCCATGGTTTACAGGACGAACAGCGGGGATACTTTAAGGTATTCATGGAACCAATGGCATGAAAGAACCTGTCGGCTTGGCCATGGGTTGAAAGAATTGGGCGCTCTTCCGGGGGATCGTATCGCAACCATGGCCCTGAATCATCACTGGCATGTTGAAAATATTTTTGCATCCATTTGTTCAGGGTACATCTCGCATCCCATCAATATCAGGCTTTCCATGGATCATATGATCTATACCATCAATCACGCCGAAGACAAAATCATCTTCTTTGACGAGGATATCAAGCCTCTGGTGGAAATGCTCTATGACAAAATCAAGGATACGGTGAAAGCCTTTGTCTATATGTCTGAAAAACCGGGGCTTCCGGATACCCGAATCAAACCGTTGTATTCCTATGAAGAATTAATCGGAAAACAGCCTGAAAACTATGAGTGGCCCGATTTAAACGAAGACACCCATGCGGCTTTGTATTATACGACCGGAACAACAGGTTTGCCCAAGGGGGCCTTATACACCAATCGCCAGGTGTATTTGAACACCGCACATTCCATCATGCGAGCCGGTATGATGGTGAGACGACCCAATGACCCTCCGAGACCCAATCAGAACATATCCATGATGAATGTGCCGTTATTTCATATTCACGCCTGGGGTGCGCCCTTTTTGAGTACCATGGCCTCCTCCAAAACCGTGTTTCCCGGTAAATTCTCTCCTGAAAGTTTTTGTGAGCTGGTCCAGATGGAGAAGGTGACCGGCACCATGATGGTGCCCACCATGTTGGCCATGCTTCTGGAATATAAAGATATTGATAAGTGGGACTTGAGTTCTCTTCTCGGTGTTGCCATCGGAGGCGGGGCCTTACCCCTGGGGTTGAAGCAAAAGGCGGAGAAATTGTTTCCGGAAATGCGGGCCGGGTCCGGTTATGGCATGACGGAAACCATGGGGGGCGTTATTGCGGGGACCATCAAGAGGCATATGGCCGACTGGCCCGACGAGGACATTGATCAGATCATGGTGAAAACCGGCCTTCCCAGCCTTCCTGCCATTGATGCCAGGGTGGTTGATGAATTTGACAGGGATGTTCCCCGGGACGATGAAACCATCGGGCAGATTGTCCTTCGAGGGCACTGGATCACGGAACAGTATTTCAAAGAGCCCCAGCGTACCGCAGAAGCCTGGAGGGGTGGGTGGTTTCACACCGGAGATGCGGCGAAAATCGATAAGGAAGGATATATCACCATTGTTGACCGGATCACCGATGTGATTCGAAGCGGCTCGGAGATGGTTCCCACGGTGCTTTTGGAAAACATTACCAGCAATGCGGACTTTGTGCTTGAGGCCACTTATGTGGGGGTTCCGGATGAAAAATGGGGTGAAATTCCCATGGCCATCGTTAAGGTGATGCCGGGCATGAACAAGACGGAAGAGGATGTTCTGGAATACCTGGAAAAAGAGGGTGTGGAAAAAGGAAAAATAACCAAGTGGATGCTTCCGGTGTATGTGGCCATCGTTAATGAAATTCCGAAAACCAGTGTGGGCAAGTATAATAAGCTTGAAGTGAGGAAGAACCTACAAGCTTTTGTGGATCAGGCCATAAGGGTCAGACTCTAGAAAATCCGGGGGCAACAGCCAGGGCAAAAGATAGACAAGAAAAAAGGCACCGATTGATCATTCCGGTGCCTTTTTTGTTTGCATTGCCGGTGCCTTATTTGTTTACACTGTAGGCTTAAGCTGGTCGGGGCGATAGGATTTGAACCTACGGCTTCCTGCTCCCAAAGCAGGCGCGCTACCAGGCTGCGCCACGCCCCGATAATAAAAATCAGGGCTGTTCATTAGCATGCATTTTTTTTTCCCGCAAGGCAAAATTCATCAGGTTGCTCCTATGAAAAAGCCATGGGCCCGTGAGAAAACATCAAAAGTCATTACCCGAAGCCTGAAAGGGTTACCGTGAAAACCCGCTTCAATTTATCAGAATTCGCAATGAATTGACAGGTCCCGGATTTGCTGAAATTTGCTTGACACACATATGGATTGATACTATTTTCTTTGAACTCTGCATCCATGATGTGGAGAAAGCCATAAAAAGAAAGGGTTGGTGTGTTGTACCGGTTTTTCTAACCGATACTTTTCAAGTCGGTAACCGATGTTTTCCCCCCATACCCCTATGCGAGAGTGGCGGAACTGGTAGACGCACTGGACTTAGGATCCAGCTCTGGTGACAGAATGGGAGTTCAAGTCTCCCCTCTCGCACCAACATCTTTTGATAACAATAAAAAAATTGAGGAAGCTTTTAAGGTCGGAAAGGAAAGAGATGAACGTTATTGTTGAAGATATCAGCGCGGTAAAGAAGAAGATTAACATTGAACTGCCGCCGGAATTGGTGGCCGGCGAAATGGACGACGCCTTTAAGAAACTCCAGAAAACAGCAAAATTAAAGGGATTTCGTCCAGGCAAGGCCCCTAGAGCCGTTCTGGAAAGGGTTTATCAGAAAGATGTGGCGGCGGACGTCGCATCAAAATTGATACAGGAATCCGTTTTTAAAGCCATTGAAAATGCAGGTCTCAAAATCGTCGCGCCGCCTGAAATCAATCCACCGGATCTTGAAAACAATAAGCCCTATGCCTATTCCGCTTCGGTTGAAATCTACCCGGAAATTCAAGACGTTGAATTCAAGGGAATTTCCTTGAAAAAAACAATGTATGAAGCGGGAGACCAACAAATAGAGCTTCAACTGAAGATGGTTCAAAAGAACATGGCCTCCCAGAAACCTATTGAGAACGAAAGACCGGTTCTGGCCGATGATTTTGTTCTGATCCATTATGAAGGGTTTAAAGACGACAAGCCTTTTGAAGAAACCCTCAGAACGGAAAATTTTACCCTGAAAGTCGGTGCCGGAACCATTGCAAAGGAATTTGATGACCAGCTTCTGGATATGAAAGCGGGGGAGCAGAAAGATTTTGTCGTAGCCTTCCCGGAGGATTATTTTAATCCCAAACTCGCGGGTCTCTCTATTTCCTTTAAGGTGGAGCTCATTCAGATCCGGGAGGAAGTCCTGCCTGAAATCAACGACGAATTCGCCCGGAAATTGGGTAAGTACGAAACCCTTGATGAAGTGAAAAGCATTATTCGTCAGAACATAGAAAGCGGCAATGCAAAAAGAACCGAGCAGGAACTGAACGAACAGATTTTTCAGGCCTTGATGGACCAAGCAGAATTTCAAGTCCCCGATGCCTTGATCAACATGGAATTGGAGAATATCATCGCAGAGACAGAACAGTCCCTGAGTTATCAAAACATGAGCCTGGAACATCTGGGCATGACCCGGGAAACCCTTGGAGTGAGATACCGGGACACTGCAGAAAAACAGGTGCGCCGCCATTTGATCCTTGATAAAATTATCGATCAGGAAAAGTTGGACCTCACAGACGACGAAATGGATAAAGGGATGGTTGACATGGCTGAATCGGTGAATCAGAATGTGGAGCAGATCAAGCAGTTCTATTCCCAGAATCCCGACAAAAAACTTTATTTTAAGCAGACTATACTTGAAAAAAAGGCTTTGAGCCTTATCATTGAGAACAGCATCATTGAGGATGTGAAGCCCCCGGAAGATCCAATTTCGGAAAATACCGGAGATTGAGTTGGTTTTACCACCTTATGATTCATGAATACACCAGTACATATCTCTAAATAGAAGGAGCGGACACGGTGGCATTAATACCCATGGTCATTGAACAGAGTAGCAGGGGTGAGCGGGCTTACGATATCTATTCCAGGCTGCTCAAAGACCGGATTATTTTTTTAGGCTCTGCGATCAACGATGAAATCGCAAATGTTCTCATCGCCCAATTTCTTTTTCTTGAATCGGAAGATCCTGAAAAGGATATCAATTTTTACATCAATTCACCGGGCGGTGTGGTGACTGCCGGAATGGCCGTTTATGACACCATGCAATACATCAAGCCGGATGTTTCAACCGTTTGTATCGGCCAGGCTGCTAGCATGGGGGCCATATTGCTGGCTTCAGGAGCAAAGGGAAAACGTTTGGTTCTGCCGAATGCCAGGATTTTGATTCATCAGCCTTTGGGGGGGTCCCAGGGTCAGGCATCGGACATTGCAATTCAGGCCAGGGAAATCTTAAGGGTTAAAGACAATTTAAACCATATTCTCGTGAAACACACAGGTCAGGACCTTAAGAAAATTGAAGAGGATACGGACCGGGATTATTTCATGTCAGGGGATGAGGCTTTGAATTACGGTCTGATCGACAAGGTCATGTACAGTCGCGATGACCTAAAAGCACCTGAAAAAACGGAGGCTTAACTGATGGCCAAAAAAGATGATACAAACGATAACCTCTTTTGTTCTTTCTGCGGAAAAAACCAGAAAGAGGTGAATAAGCTCATTGCCGGGCCGGCTGTGTATATTTGTGACGAATGTATTCAGTTGTGCAGTGAAATCATTCAAGAGGAAAAGGAACAGGACGCAGATAAGTTAGATAAATATCTGGTTCCAAAGGAAATCAAATCCCGACTGGATGATTATGTGATCGAGCAGGATCATGCTAAACGGATTCTTGCTGTGGCGGTTTACAATCACTACAAACGTCTCAATTCAAACGTAAATTCAGGAGATGTGGAGATTCAGAAAAGCAATATTCTGCTCATCGGACCCACGGGGTGTGGCAAGACGCTTTTGGCTCAAACCATGGCAAGATTTCTTAACGTCCCCTTCACCATCGCTGATGCAACCAGCCTGACCGAGGCGGGTTATGTGGGGGAAGATGTTGAAAATATTATTTTG
>Ga0180732_1001021_pt1 | contig 18913 bp, 17 predicted proteins | sample KR11_01MetaG_FD_148674 | JGI IMG/M metagenome (GOLD analysis project Ga0180732, IMG submission 148674) | Groundwater microbial communities from the Olkiluoto Island deep subsurface site, Finland - KR11_0.1 MetaG | ecosystem: Environmental > Aquatic > Deep subsurface > Groundwater | place...
GTCATCGATCTGGGGAGTTGTGAGAATAGCGGTATAACCGATTTTCTCATTTCTTTGTCAAATGCAGGAAAGAAGCCTATTAAAGATCTTCCAATCGTAGCCTGTTTTCCTGAGGCCAACCGAACCAAGGCGGTAGCCAGGGCAGCCTGGATAGTGGCTATGGGGGTTCCGACTTACTTCTGGCCATTTCTCCCTGTAACCGGAAGTCAGAAGACCATAGAGGCCCTAAGTGGTTTCTGTGAAGAAAAATTCGGTGCAAAGCTCCATGTCGTGACTCAAAAGATGGAGCACAAAGGGAAAGCAGAATTGCTTATAAAAAGTCTAAAAAAGGCATAGGGTCTTTTAAGCCTGATAAAGAAGGACACAGCGACGATTCTTCTGTACGGCCGTTTTTCTCCGGTCTTGAAGGTGAAAATCGCCGAAGCGGCGGTCAAAAAGAAGGTGGCCGTTATGGGCGTCTGCACCGATCCCCTGCTTCCGCCCTATGTGTTTGCTCCTGTAACAAGCTACGGTCCCCAGGAACTGCCCCGATGACCGGCGCCGTCGATCTGATCGTCGTCGGGAACCGGCGCGTGGGAAGCGGGATTGGTGAATACCCTCTCCCCGGGAGATAAGGTCCTGATGTTCGAGACGGGATACTTTGCGAGCCTCTGGAAGAATATGGCCGTCCGCCTGGGGCTGGAGGTCGACTTTATTCCGGGCGACTGGCGCCACGGCGTCGATCCGGCCGTGGTCGAAGCCAAACTGGCCGAGGACCGCGGCCACGCGATCAAGTCGTTGATGGTCGTCCACAACGAGACATCGACCGGCGTGACCAGCCGGGTGGCCGAGATCTGAAAGGCGATGGACCAGGCCGGCCATCCGGCGCTCTTCATGGTCGATACGATCTCTTCCCTCGGCTCGATCGACTACCGCCATGACGAAGGGGGGGGGTCGACGTCACGGTGGGCTGCTCCCAAAAAGGGCTGATGCTCCCGCCGGGGCTCGGGTTCAACGCGATGAGCGCCAAGGCTCTTGCCGCGGCGATGGCGTATCTGGCGGGCAATTAGAACCGCGGCCGCGAGTGGTTGAGTGCGTGATTCCAGCTTTATATCCGGTATCAAACATGATAGGATAAAACCGAGGGGGAAAGGGATCTCGGCAAAGGAAAAACGGCTCAAAAGGCACCAAGGCGGTATGACAGATGTAACGGCGGCACAGTAGACCCTCATCAAACAAGGGGAGGGTCTGTGTATTTTGGGTTTAAACAGAGACTACAAAATGAAAGGAGAATCATTATGAAGAAGAATCGGATGCTTATGGTTTCATTGACGGCGGTTTTGTTCCTGTGTTTTGCCGCGTCAGGATGGACGGCGGCGCCTCCCAAGCCCAAGGGGTACCCGGCGCGGCCCATCGAGGTCGTCGTGCAGTACGGTGCCGGCGGCGGCAGCGACACCTTTGTCCGGACCCTCATGAATGCGGCCCGTAAGGATCTCGGCGTGGCAGTCAACGTGACGAACATGACCGGCGCAGCGGGTGTGAAAGCCAGCAACTATGTCCTCTCCCAGCCTGCCGACGGCTACACGATCTACAACTTCAGCCCTGAAATGCTGATCAACACCGTCATGGGGCGGGAGGATTACCGGGCTTTCGCTTCGCTGTGCAACGTGCAGCAGGACGAGAGCCTCTTCTGGGTCCGGGCGGAGAGTCCATTCAAGACAATACAGGACATGATCAAGTACGCCAAGGCGAACCCCGGCAAACTCCAGATCACCGGAACGACGCCGGTGAGTTTCGACGAGGTCCTCATCATGGTTTTCGCCAAGCAGGCGGGGATCAAGGTGAAGTACATCCCCTACGACAAGGCGCCCCAAACGCATGCTGCAGTCCTGGGCGGACATATCGATGTTCTGCATGAGGAGCCGGGAAGCATTCTCTCCCTTGTCGAGGCCAAGAAACTTCTGCCTTTGATCTCCTTTACGGAAAAGCGCTTGCCTGTCAGTTGGGCGGCGAACACACCCACTGCGAGGGAACTTGGCTACGATATCACCATGGGCCGCTGGCGGGGTCTCTCTGTAAAGAAGGGCACTCCCCAGGAAATCATCGACTGGTTGGCTTTCGTCATGGAGAAGGCCTCGAAGGACCCGTCCTACACAAAGATTGCCAAGAAGTCCCTGCTGGATCTTCGGCCGGGCTGGAGGGGCCCTGCGGAGTACGACAAGTTTCGGGACGCGGAATTCAAGGCCTATAAGGAAACCTTGGATGATCTGGGCTACACAAAGAAAAAATAGCGCCGTAGGTCTTTCATAATCGGGTACATGGCATGGGTGGGGCGGTTCGTCCTGCCCATGCCCATATTATTTCTCGCCTTGTTGTGGGTGAATGGTCGCTGATACTATAAAGGCAGCAATACAACTAATGGAGGAGTGAAGCCGTGCTGAAAGGGGAATTGGTATTCAGCGCCCTTGTCTTTGTCGTCTCCCTTTTTCTTTTCTGGGTGACGGGATCGTTTTTCGGGCAGGAGTCATACGGGAAACTGGGCCCGGCGTTCTGGCCGCAGATCATCCTGGTGATTCTCGCTGTTATGAGCGGTATCGTTTCCATAGGGACGATCAAAAAGCTGTCAAGGGAAAAGGGCTGGGGCGAGTCGCTGATGACAATGGACCGGGGCAAGGTCCGCTTCTTTGCGGCCATTGGCCTGATCGTCGTCTATATCTTCCTGCTGAACATCATGGGGTTCATCATCATGACCCCGCTGTTCATGATTGCCTTCATGATCCTGCTCGGCGAAAAGAGCAAGGGATGGATGGTCGGCGTATCGATCGGGCTTACGGCCATCATCATTATTCTGTTCACGAAAGCCATGTATGTTCCCCTCCCCCGGGGCGAGTGGCTGTTCCGCAAATTCAGCCTGCTGTTCTATTGATGGGAGGGAATACGAAATGGATATCTGGTTAGGCGCATTACAGACGGTCTTTCAGCCGACAATGCTGTTTTTCATCATGGCCGGCGTGATGCTCGGTACGATTCTGGGGGCCATTCCGGGACTCAATTCCACGATGGGAACGGCCCTGCTGATCCCCTTCACGTTCGCCATGACGCCGGAAAACGGCCTCGCGCTTCTGGCCGCCGTCTACTGCGGCGGGACCTTCGGCGGCTCGATCTCGGCCATTTTATTTAACGTCCCCGGGGCGCCGGAGGCGGCGGCGACCGGTTTCGACGGTTACCCGATGGCCCAGAAGGGGCAGGCGGGCGAGGCGCTCGGATACGCGATCATGGCCTCCTGTCTGGGCGGCCTCTTCAGCGTCCTCGTGATGACACTGGTCTCCCCCCAGCTCGCCAAGGTGGGACTCACCTTTTCCGAGCCGGAGTATTTCGCCCTGGCGGTGGCGGCGCTGACGCTGCTCTCCTCCCTTGGGGGTGCACAGATGGCGAAGGCCTTCATCGCGGGTTTGATCGGCCTCCTGCTGGCCACGATGGGCATCGACGAGATGACCGCCGATGCGCGGTTCACCTTCGGAACCAAGGCGCTGATGGGGGGGATCAACTTCATCACCGCGATCATCGGCGCCTTCGCCGTCGGCGAGATCCTGGCCAAGGCGGAGGAGGGAAAGGGGTTGAGCGGGGAATATCTCAACATCAAAGTATCCACGAAGCTCCCGAAGATCGGTGAACTCCTGCGCCTGAAGTGGACGATCCTGCGTTCCGCCGTCCTCGGGACCGCGATCGGGATCCTCCCGGGCGTCGGTGCGACGACGGCGGCCTTCATCGGCTATTCCGAGGCGGTCCGCTGGTCGAAGCACCCGGAGAGGTTCGGGACGGGCGTCGCCGAGGGAATCGCCGCCCCCGAGACGGCCAACAACGCCGCCACCGGCGGGGCGATGGTACCGCTGCTGACGCTGGGAATTCCCGGCAGCGCGACGACGGCGGTGATCATCGGCGGCTTCCTGGTCCACGGTCTGCAGCCCGGCCCGATGCTCTTTATAAACCAGCCGAAACTGATGTATTCGATCTTCATCGCGATGTTCCTGGCCAATATCTTCATGTTCTTCGCGGGTCTCGGGGTTGCGAAGGCCTTCGCCAATTTCCGGAAGGTCCGCTACTCCATTCTGGGGCCTGTCATATTCGTTTTTGCAGCCGTAGGCGCCTACGGGATCCGCAACGACATGACGGACCTCTGGATCATGCTGGCCTGCGGGTTACTGGGCTATTTCTTTAAAAAATTCAAATACCCGATTGCGCCTATGGTGATCGGCCTCGTTCTCGGACCCCTGACGGAGACCTCCCTGCGGCGCGGGCTTAAGATGACCGACTACGACCTGATACCGTTCCTGTGGCGGCCGATCGCAGGGACGATTCTCCTGTTCGCCCTCATCTCCGTCCTGTGGAACCTATACAGCGTCTTCATCAAGAAGGGCAAGGCCTCCCTGGAGGAGATCGAGTAGCGTCCATGGCGAATGAAGGGCTTTCTTTTCCCAATCCTTTTTGATCTATGGGAAAAAGCCTGCCCGGATATTTACAGATGAACGATATTCTGTCGGTGATAGAGGGAAAGAAACAACAGCAAGTAATCTCTCACATGACGGGTGATCAGGAAATTATTTTTGGCATGTTCACGGCCGTTTTCCCCGATCTTCCGGGCATATTCCGGGCTGGACAAAAACTGCTTTACGGCAAAAGCCGCTCCTTCGGCAGAATAACACAATAATCCGGAATGCTTATGTTTTATCTGCAGCGGAATCCCGCCGACGTTCGATGCGACGACCGGTTTGGACTTCCAGAGAGCCTCCGAAACAGTCAGCCCAAATCCTTCCTTCAGCGATTTCTGAATGATCACCGTCGATGCCCGCTGCAGGGCATTGATCTCCAGATCGTTCTGGGACATCGACAGGATATGGATGTCGGGATCCCTGTTGGCTGATTCCATCACCTCCTCGAAGACCTTCTGTCCTTCCGGATCATCCGTTGCCGTTCCGCCGGCCAGTAAAAGACGGCAGTCAATGCGTTTTTTCACCAGCCGGTAGGTGGCGATGACACCCAAGGGGTCTTTCAAGCGATCGAAACGGGAGATCTGGGTGATGATCGGCTTATCCTTCGGGATGCCGTACTTGTTAAGGACCCCGTCGATGACCTCCTGCGGCAGTTCCCGGTTTTTGTCGCTCAGCGGATCGATGGACGGGGCGATAAGGAATTGCCTGATGGGCAGTTTCCGGGAGAAGGCCGGCGCTGAAAAAACAGCGGCATCGTACTGTACGACGAACTCCTTCAGAAATCTCCAGACCCTCTGTTTAGGGTTGGATAGATCGATATGACAGCGCCAAATCCATTTGTTTCCCGCTCGTTTCCGAACCAGGACGATCGGCTGGGGATCATGGATGAAGACGATATCGCTGGAGGTGTCCATCTCCTCCAGGTTTCTCCGGCTCGTCTCCATGAATATCTCGAAATCCTTTTCGCCGATATCGACCCGTCCCCCGTGCAGGGCGTTGTGGAATTTCTTTGTCACATCGAAGTACTCTTCTCCCCCTCTGATCACGTCCCAGCGCACGTCCAATCCCAACTCTCTGAGCAGGGGAACCATCCGGTTGAGGATCTCCGCCACGCCGCCGCCGACTGCCGTGGAGTTGACATTCAGTATCCGCTTTCCCATCAGACGCGAGGCGATAAGCCTCAGGTCCTCAACGACGGATCCCCCGACGATCGGGATGTAGTCATCGATCCGTGCCATAGCTACCGTATCTCCTTTTCGATCATATCGGTAATGGTATGTCGTAAATCCTCCATGGTATACACGTAGGGGTCGAGTCGGGCGATGCTGAGAGCCAGCTCCCTGTTTCCAACGGAGTTTTCGATCCAGTTCGAGAAGTCGTTCGTCTTTTTTTCCAACCTGAGCCTCGCCTCGAAGATGTGAAAATAGATGGAATCGATCGTGATCCGTTTCAGGATCTCGACGAATTCGCCGAGATCATAGCTGACGTAGGGTGTCGGCAGGATGAAACTGACCGATTTTTTAAAGTGGAACTCACCCCCCTCCCGGGGAAACCTCACCTTCGACTCGGGACGCTCTTCCAGGTACTCCTCGATGGTCTCGATGATCTTTTCCCGGAGGCTGCGGATGGTCGAGTACTGGATGATATCGATACTCGCAAGACGTTCCCCCAGTTCCTCATCACCGAGGATCTCCCGAACCCAGTAGGCAAAGTCGTTGGGCGGTTCGGGGGAGAGGTACTGGTGCTGCTGCAGGAAGCGATGGGTATGGTAATAGATGCTGCCGCCCGGCACGGACTTCAAAAGCCGCACCAGTTGGACAAGACCGGCAGCCCTCAGACCGGTCAGTTCGGTCAGATGCAGACGTGTGTAGAACCGGAAGGGTTTCGATGCTTTTACCAATTCCGCCATATCGTCACCCCTTAATGATTCTTGTGGGTCTCCCGAGAAATTCTGCTACCTCCCCGATGTTTCTGAGATAATAGAAGATGCCGTGCCGCCACTCATCCCCTCTTTTCCTGCTCGTAGTTCAGAGCCCTGATCGGATAGGGGATTACGATGCCCTCTTTGGCAAAGCGCTCATGAATCCGCTTGGTGAACTCATGCTTGATGAGAAACTGATCCACAAACGTCTCTCCCCGCATGATCACGGAAAAATCGATGCTGGAGGCCCCAAAGGTGTGGTACCGGATGAAGGGGACGAAATCGGGAACGCCTCCCGGCACCTCCCTCATCACCTCCGCCGCCACCCCGCAGGTCACCCGTTCGACCTCCGCGAGATCGCTGTCATAGTGGACGCCCAGCTGAACCAAGACCGCCATATCCTTATCCGGCAGGGTATAATTCGTCACGATCAGCTCGGTCAATTTCGCGTTGGGGATTAATACGAGATTGCCGGCCAGCGTCCGGATCTTCGTTGTCCGCCAACTGATGTCGTTCACATACCCCTCTTCTGCGGATGAGAGCTTCAGGTAATCCCCCACCCGGATCTGCTTTGTCACGACGATATGAAATCCGGCGAAGAAGTTCGAAAGGGTGTCCTTGAGTGCAAGGGCGACGGCCAGCCCGCCCACACCGAGGGTGGCCAGGATCGGCGCGATGGAGATTCCGAGGTTGTTTAGGACAATCAAGGTTCCCACCCCGTAGACGACGATCCGGATGATGTTCTCCGTGAGGCTCGTCACCGGGAGGACCGATTCGATCCGTACGGCTCGAACCCGTATGAATCCGCACAGAATGTTCGCCGTGACCATCGCCACGGCAAAAATGGCCAGGATGGACAGTCCCTTGCCGGCCTTATCGACAAAGGCTTTGGAAAGATTCGAGAATTCAAGAGCCACATAGATCCCCAGCATGATGCACAGCACCAGGAACGGAGCCCTGACAGCGGAGAGAATCACATCTCCCGCGCGGGAATCGGTCTTTCGCGCCCATCGGGTAAACCGGGTTAGGAGATATCTCCTCAGAAGATATCCCGCCAACAGAATGCTTAAAAATATCCCGAGGGGAAGAAGTGTCTCCATTAATTTCTGTACAGATTGGAAGAGCAGCGTATTCATGTGGCTATCCTCACTCATTTGGATGGGGTTGCACGTTTTGCACCGCCGTCAGTTCGGTGATGATGCTCGCAGCCCAGAAAAAGACATTGTTCCTCCCCACGATCTCCCGCATCCGCCTCATCCGGCGCCGCTTTTCCTTCGCCGGCATTTCGATCGCCGCCTTGATGCTTTCGGCAAACTCCTCGATCGCATAGGGATTGATCTGGACGGCGTCGGTCAATTCCCGGGACGCCCCCGTGAAACGGCTCAGCAGGAGGATCCCCGATAGGTCCTTCTTGGCGGCGATGAACTCCTTCGCCACCAGGTTCATTCCGTCGTGGAGCGAGCTGACGATGCACAGATCAGCCAGTTGGTAGTAAGGGTTGATCTCCTTAGGGGTGAACTGCCGCTTGAAATAGATGATGGGGCTCCAGTCTCCCTCGGCATATTTCCAGTTTTTCCGCTCGATCAGTTCGTCGATCTCCCCTATGAGATCGTGATAACGTTTGATGTGGGTTCGGCTGGGCGCTGCAATCTGGATGAAGACGAAGCGTTTTTTATACTCCGGATACTTTTCCAGGAACCGGTCGATCGCCAGGAGCCTTTCGACGATCCCCTTCGTGTAATCGATCCTCTCGACGCTTACCGCCACGATCTTGCCGGCCAGATTCAATTCCTCGCGGATCTTCTCCTTCTGCTTCAGGACGCTCTCCGTCGGCGTCCCGAAAACGCTCATATCCACGCTGATGGGAAAGGCCCGGACGAGAGTCTCCCGACCGCTCCTCACGACGCTAAATTTTTCCGTATCGACCCGGGATTCCATCAGGCGGTTGGCCGTGTCCAGGAAGTTGTTGCAGTGGTTCTGGACGTGAAACCCGATCAGGTCGCACCCGAGCATCCCCTCTAAAAGCTCCTCCTGATAGGGACAGATCGAAAGGACCTCCGGATTGGGCCAGGGGATGTGCCAGAACAGGGCGATGGTCGCATCCGGACGTTTTTGCTTGATCAACTTCGGCAAGAGCGTGAAGTGATAATCTTGGATGAAGATGAACGGTTTGTCCGCCGGCAGTTCCTCAAGAAGACTTTCAGCAAACTTTTCGTTGACCTTCCGGTACATCTGCCAGTCGGTCTCCCGGAAGACCGGCCGCGTGTGGGTGACATGACATAGAGGCCATAATCCCTCGTTGGAAAACCCGTAATAATACCCTTCTTCTTCTTCCTTGGTGAGCCAAACCCTTTTGAGGATGTACTGCTGCTCGTCCCCGGGCGGGACCCCGAGCTTGCTCCTGGAATTGACGAACCTCCTGTCGGCGTTTCCGCTGCCGTGCGCCACCCAGGTCCCTCCGCAGACCCGCATGATGGGATCGATCGCCGTCACCACCCCGCTTGCCGGGAATATTATCTTGGTCTCGTTCCGTTCCGCATCGAAAACATGAATGTAGGGTTCCCGATTGGACACGACGAAGAGTGAATTCTCGCCGAGTTTCGCCACGACCAGATCCCGGAGACGTTGCTCCGTCCAGAGATCCTTCTTCTCGACACGCACCTGGGCATCTTCGATCATGGACTGACGGGCGACCCGCAGACTCAGGGCCACCTGTTCCACCTCCATGGCGAGTTTGCCCAGTTCCCCTGTATTGCGGATCGGGGGTTTTGCGTTGGTGTCCCCCCTCTGGAAGTGCGTAAACCATTCCGTCAGACGCCGGACCGGCACCACGAAAAGCTGGTGTAGCGTCAGCAGGGATATGAGCAGAATAGACAGGATGATGGTGATCAGGGTGATGCTGATCCGTTTCCACAGCTCAGTCAATCTCGTAAATATATACGAGGTGTCGTAAATGACCTCCACGAGGCCGAGAATTTGGCCGTCGTCATCCAGGACCGGGTAGACGTAACTGTAAACGGTATGATCTCCGAATTTCGTTAAATCGCCCTGGGGGGTCTTCGTCTGAATAACCTCCAAGAGATAGGACTTCTGCTTGTCCTTCCATTCAGAGAATCTCTTTGTGATGACAAAGAGCTTTCCTTCGCGGTCATAGAGGACGCACCCCTGCAGCCGTTCCCTTGCTTCGAATTTATCTATTAGCCGCTGGGCCTTTCGCAGATTTCTTGTTGCAAGGATCTGCCCTGCGGACAGTTCCATACTCTCGGCGACGGCCTTTGCCCTATGCTTGACCTCGTCGATGAGTCTTTCCCGGACAGAACGTGCCTGGAAGATTCCGAAGACGGAAAAGATGACGGAGATGATGATCAAAATCGGCAAACTGAAAAGCAGGACCCTTCTCATTATACGCATTTCCTTTTTCAGTTAAGAATAGAATCTGCGATGTCGGCGGAACACCATACACTTCTGGTTTGATCGAAGCGCCAGAGCTGTTCAGGTTGGAGTGCGGCCGTCTACCGGGAAGTGTCCGGGCTTGCTCGGGGGTGCGTGCTACACCTTTTTTCAAGGGATTGGTCTCTGGTTGTCACCCCATCCGGGCCTTTTATACCACATACTCAGAACTTCGGTCAAGGCAGGCATGTTTCTATAATTACATTAGATCAGAAATTCGATCAGGAAAGGGCCGCGTCGGGTGCAGGCCGCTTTGAACACGTCGGCGAACCCTTCGAGTGTTTCCACGCGCCTCGCTTCCACACCCATGCCGCCGGCGAGCTTCACCCAGTTGAGCTCGGGGCGCGAGAGATCGAACAGTTCATTCGAGGCACGGCCGGGCTGCGCACCCACTGCAAGCAGTTCCCCGTGCAGGATCTTGTAGATGCGGTTGGCAAAGAGCACGTTGACCACGTCGAGCCGCTCGCGCGCCTGTGTCCACAAGGCCTGCAGCGTGAACATGCCCGCGCCGTCAGCCTCCAGGCACACGACCTTGCGGTCGGGGCAGGCCAACGCCGCACCGGCGGCGCAGGGAAAGCCGTGACCGATGGCGCCGCCGGTAATCTGCAGCCAGTCATGCGCGGCGGCGCCGTGTGTAGCGGCAAACAACGGCCGGCCGGAAGTCACTGCATCCTCTGCGACGATGCAGTTTTCCGGCAGGTGCGCGGCGAGTGTGCCGGCAAAAGCCTCGGGAGTGAATTTTCCGCGACCCGGCTGCGGCTTCGGTTCACCTTCTGCAATCGCTACCGTTTTTGGCGCGCCGAGCTCATCGGCCAGTTGTTCCAGAGCGGCAACCCCATCCTGCTCCGGCCGCGCGAGAACGTAGGTGACCGCATCCGGCGGCGCCAGTAGGCTGGGTTTTCCCGGATAGGCGAAGAAGGCAGTCGGCGGTTTCGCGCCGACGAGGATCAGGTGTTTTATGCCTGAAAGCATCTTGAGCGCGCTGTCCACCGCGTAGGGCACCCGGTCCACCGGCACGCGCCCGCGACCCCGCGCCATGCGCGGCACCGGGCTGGCGGCACGCAGCGTCGCGCCGCAGACATGTGCGATGCGGTTGGCTGCGACGAGGCCCGCCTCCGACAAAGCCTGGCCCGAAAGAATCAGCACCGCCGACTCCCTGCCGTGAAGCGCCTTCGCGATAGCGCGCACGTTCTCCGGAGCGACGGCGCTGCGCGCCGATACCGGCAACGGCGGGGCGACTACCCCGCCCTCGTTCCATGCCGTGTCTGCCGGCACGATCAGGGTGGCGATCCGTCCGGGCGCGGTCTTTGCCGCCTGCACCGCGGCCGCACCGTCCGCCCCGAGGGTCGCGGGAGCGTCGCTGGTTCGGACCCAGTGCGACACCGTGCGCGCCAGGCCCTCTGTGTCGGCGGTGAGCGGCGCGTCGAACGGCCGGTGGTACGTGGCGTGGTCGCCGACGATGTTTACCATCGGAGACTGCGCGCGCCGTGCGTTGTGCACGTTGGCCAAACCATTGGCGAGACCGGGGCCGCAGTGCAACAGGGTCGCTGCGGGTTTGCCTGCCATGCGCGCGTACCCGTCGGCGCAGCCGGTGACAACGGTCTCGGCCATCCCCAGGATGCAACGGATGCCTTCGACCTTGTCGAGTGCCGCGACAAAATGCATCTCGGATGTGCCGGGATTGGCAAAGCAGGTATCGATGCCGCTGGCGAGCAGCGTTCGGACAAGGCTTTCAGCGCCGTTCATAATGACGATACCCCTTTGCCACAGGAATGATGGAAAAACGGACTTCTTACGAAGTCGTCTCAATGGACCATTCCCTTTTGAAGAGGGCCTCCATCTCCATGCGGAATGCGACCGTTTCGTCATGGCTGTCATATGCGACATCGCCCCACTTGACCCTCTCGCCGGCGTCGATGGGTTTGATGACCTTGACCTGGTGGGCCAGGCCGATGGGGAAATACCCGGCAGCGATGGATCTGCGGGCCGGCAGGAGGGTCCCGTAAACGGTAGAACCACCTTCGCCATCAAGCATATCACCCGGTAGCAGGTCCTTTTTTGCCGTGGCCACGACATCTCCGGTAAAATCCCGCGCCGACCCGGTCGGTTCGCCGCGGAGCGCCACGGAGGCCACACTGATGCCGAGTTCGAGGCCGATCAGGTGGGCCGGCCGGTAGAGGGACGTGTAACGCCCGCTGTCATCGGTTACGACGCCGTATTCTCGGAAACACCGGGCGGAGTAAGGGTTCTCGGTGGTGAAGACGACATAGACGCCCCAGCGGAGGTCACGGTATACGGGCCGTCCGTCCCTTTCGAGGCTGGAGACCACTTCGACCTGTCCCGCCTCGTCCAGGAGGCCTCCGGCGGCGCGGGGCTTCAGAATGCGCGGGAGATCATCCGCCCCGCAGGGTGGAAAGCGAAGCCCGTCTTTGGGAGGAACGAGTCCTGTCGCATTGGCCACGGCGGCCATCTCGATCGCTGATTTCGTCCCGTCGAGGAAGGAGTTGAACATCTTGGCGTTAAAATCCCCTTGAGCTACCTGTTCCTCGGTAAAACCGTAATGTTGCCATACTGTATCGGGTGTCGATTGGTGATAAACGGGGAGGTATTTTGTCCCCTTGCCTGCGGCCACGACTCTAAAGCCGCAGGCGCGAGACCAATCGACCAGTTCACAGATGAGGGCCGGCTGGTCGCCGTAGGCAAGGGAGTAGACAATTCCCGCCTCTTGGGCCCGTCGAGCCAAAAGCGGCCCGGCCAAGGCATCCGCCTCGACGTTGACCATAATGATGGGCTTCCTCTGCCGGCAGCAGGCAAGGACGTGGGCGATCCCTGCGGAGGGGCTTCCCGTGGCGTCGATGATCACGTCCAGGCCGGGGGAGGCGATCATCGCGGGGGCGTCATCGGTGATGAAGGTGGCGCCTTTGGCCAAGGCGTCCGGGAGAGAGACCGCTGTACCCTGCCCATCCGGCCATCCGGTCCGCTTGAGCGCATCTGCGGCCCTCGCCGGGGCGAGATCGGCGATGGCGGCGACGTGTATCCCCCTCGTTTCCTTGGCCTGGGCCAGATACATGCTGCCGAACTTGCCCGCGCCGATCAGACCGACCATGAGGGGGCTTTTTTCTTTATTGCGTTTCATCAGAAGCGCATGGAGGTTCATGGCTTTTCTCTCCAGGGCGGGAAGGAAAACCCTCCTTCGCACCACCGCGCCACGGATAAGAGCTGTTCGTCATCCCCCTGTCGGCCGATAATCTGCAGTCCCATGGGCAACCCCAGGGGGCCGAATCCCACCGGGATGGTAATGGCCGGGTCGCCGCAGAGGCTCCAGATGGAGCAGAAGGTGGGGTTTCCTGTTTGCTCCAGTGTCGCCGGCGCCTCTCCCGTCGTGGGAGGCGTGATGAGGGCGTCGTACTTGGCCAGGAAACGCTCCAGCTCCCCTTGCAGGTCGGAGCGCAGCTTCAGGGCCTGCAGGTAGACCTCCGCCTCTGTCTCTCTCCCTTCGGCAATGAAATCCCTCAGGGTTGCACTGAGGAGGGGGGCCTGGTTGAGTGAGAGTTCCTCCAGGTTGAAGGCGGCCTCGACGGACATGATGGTGCGGATCGCCCCGTGGGCGTGGCCGAAGGGCTCGGGCAGTTCAACTTCCTCGATACGGGCGCCCGCTTTGTGCATGGCTTGGATGTTCTCCACGAAATTCCGTTTGGCGTCATCCCCCGCCTGGTCCCAGACCGGGGTTTTCACTGCCGCCAGGTGGGGAGCCTCGGAGCGCCTGGGGGTTGTTGAAGCGATTTTTGCCCCCTCGTCGGACAGGGCGGCCGCGAGCCAAGCGGCATCTTCCACATGGCGGGTGAAGAGGCCCGGCTGGTCCAGGGTATGGCTGAAGGTCAGGGCCCCTTCGATGGGAATGAGGCCCTGGGTCGGTTTAAAGCCCACGACCCCGCAAAAAGAGGCGGGCCTGATGACGGACCCGTTGGTTTGCGTACCCAGTGCTGCAGGGACGAACCCTGCCGCGACTGCGGCGGCGGAGCCGCTGGATGATCCGCCCGGCGTATGCATGGGATTCCAGAGATTACGTGTCTTTCCGGGGTGGAGAAAGGCGCATTCGGTCGTGACGGTCTTCCCCATCACAAAGGCGCCCCGGGCTTCGAGCCGCTCGACCACCCGGGCCGACTTGTCCGGGATGTGACCGGCAAAGGCGGGAGAACCCATTTCCGTGGGAACACCGGCGGTGGCAAAGATGTCTTTTACTCCCACGGGGACGCCCTGGAGTGGGCCGGGTGTACCGCCTAAGTGGAGATGACCGTCGGAAAGGCGGGCGGCCTTTATCGCCTCCGCCGGTTTGAGCCAGGCCCATGCCTGGATCTCCTCATCGAGTGACGCGATCCTCGCCAGAAGGGCCTGCGTGTATTCTTCGGAGGTGAATCGCCGGCTTTCGATCCCCTTGACGGTTTCAATCAGGCTCAGGGTGTGCAGTGGCTTGTCCATGGGTTTTGGTATGACCTCCTGTGACGAGAGCATCTTCGTTGAAGGCGCTTATCTTTTTTTAACTTCCGCATTGAGCAGGTTCGGGGGATTTCCGGAAGAGAGGGCGGCGACAAGATTCTCTGCGGCCATCATGGCCATCTTGTAGCGGGTGTTTTCGGAAGAACTGGCGATGTGCGGCGAAAGCACCACATTCTCGAGTTCCCTGAATCCCGGATGAATGGCAGGCTCCCCTTCGAAGACGTCGAGACCGGCGCCGGCGACGGCTCCCGCACGGAGCGCCTCGACCAGTGCCGCATCGTCGAGCACCCCGCCCCGGGCGGCATGGATGAGGATCGCCGATTTTTTCATGAGGGCAATCTCCGGGGCGCCGACGGCATGGTGGGTCTCCCGGCTGTAAGGGATATGAATCGTCACGATATCCGCCTTGCCGAAGAGTTCCTCTTTTGGGACATATGCGGCCCGGCAGGCGGCCTCGATTTCCGGAGCGGCCCGCTGCACATCGTAGTAGAGCACCTCCATTTCGAAACCTGCCGCGCGGCGGGCCACCACCTGGCCGATCCGTCCCAGACCGACAATTCCCAGCACGGCATGATGCACATCAAGGCCGAGAAACTGCTTGAGCTTCCACTTGTCCCACAATCCCTGCCGGACGTAGGCTTCGGCCTCGTTCAGCCGGCGGGCGGTGGCGAGGATCAGCGCCCAGGCAAAATCGGCGGTGGTGTCGTCCAGGACGCCGGGGGTGTTGGTCGCCATCACCCCGTGGGCGTTGCAGGCGGTCAGATCGATATTGTTGTACCCCACGGCGATGTTGCAGACCGCCTGCAGCCGAGGGCAGCGGCTCAGGAGAGTCTCATCGATCTTTTCCGTCAGGGTGGTCATGGCCCCTTCCTTGTCGGCGAGAACCAACGCCAGCGCCTCACCGGTCAGGACCTTGTCCTCCTGATTGGCTTGAACATCGAAATGGGGCGCCAGAAAATCCAGGACTTCTTCAAACACCTCTCGGGCGACAAAAATGTTTTTCTTCATTTTATCTTCCTCTTGTCTTCAACGGATCATGGAAATGACGCAATAATCGTGTAGTACTTATACCAGTTTTTTCATGAAGAGAAAATAAAAAAGAGTGGTTTTCCTTCTCACCCGCCCTGCAGAAATTGCTCTTGACAAATTTCACAAATGACGCGATTTTCAGGTTGTACATGTTCCCGGCGATCGGGTTGTGGCTGCCGTCTCTGGTTTACGGCCGTTGAGGATCGAGACTTCGGACAGGTTCAAAAGGTAAACGAAGAGGACGGTCCCACGGGGGATGCCCTCTTATGTTTTTGCCCTTGCCGGGACAGCAGTCCGCATAGGCGATACCGACGGCGCTTCCGTCGGAGAGGCGTGAAAGTTACTACACCCTTTTCACTTCCTATCATGAGGGGATGCGATGATCAGGCTGGTTTTTCTGCGTCATGGCGAGAGCGCCTGGAACCGGGAGAACCGTTTTACAGGCTGGACGGACGTCGATCTGACCGAGCAGGGGGTCCGTGAGGCGCATCAGGCGGGGCGACTCCTGAAGGGGGAAGGTTACACCTTCGATCTGGCCCACACGTCGGTCCTCAAGAGAGCGATACGGACACTCTGGATCACCCTCGATGAGATGGATCTGATGTGGATCCCCGTCTACCGTTCCTGGAGACTGAATGAACGGCACTACGGCGCACTGCAGGGGCTCAACAAGAAGGATACCGTCGAAAAATTTGGGATGGAGCAGGTGCACGTCTGGCGACGGAGCTACGGCACCCCGCCCCCCGGGCTTGACAAGGCTGACGAACGTTTTCCGGGACGAGATCCTCGCTATGCAAGCATGACGCCGGAGGAAATCCCTCGTACCGAATCGCTTAAGGACACGCTCGAAAGGGTCCTCCCCTACTGGCATGAATCGGTCGTCCCGGACCTCCGCGCGGGGAAGAGGGTTCTCATCGCGGCTCACGGGAACAGCATCCGCGCCCTGGTCAAGTATCTGGACAAGATCCCCGATGAGGTGATCACGGAGCTAAATATCCCGACGGGGATCCCCCTCGTCTACGAGCTCGACGACCTACTCCAATCCGTCAGCCATTTCTACCTGGGTAATCAGGAGGCCGTAGCCAGGGCCACCGCCTCGGTGGCCGGCCAGCTGACAGAGAAATGACGTTTCGCTGTCAGGCAGAGGCAACCGTCATCCTCGAAGGACCCAGGGCCGGTCGCACCCCCTCACAGGGGTTTTACTACTTGGATCCCCAGACGGTGACTCCCCACCAGTCCTGTGCCTTGGTCTTTTCAAGCTCCTTTGGATCGACCTTCGTGTAGCCGAAGGTGCTGAACTTGAGGTGGTCATAGTTTCTGTACATGGTGCTGTGTTGATAGTATCCGGACTCACGGGCCGCAGCACCGCATCCGAAGAGAAAAAACACCCCCAGCAGAACAACAAATACCCTTTTCATATCTTCCTCCTCTATTAAAGTAGTCAACTGTATTACGTTAAAACTTAATATCCAACTTTCCTGATTAAAAGCCCCGTCGTGGATACCCGAATCTCAAAGTGTGCGGGTTTGTCTGTATTGAAGAATGAAGCAGAGCCATATTCCGCATCCAGGAGCGGCCTGAGCAGAGAGTAGCGCTGTCTCAGGGTAAACATGTTCACCGGTTTGTCCCGGGAAAGCAGAAGGACCGTGCGGACACCTTCCCGCTCCTCCTTGAGATCCATAAAACGGCCCGCGACACGGTCGAGCTCGTAAGCCGTATGCAAACCCAATACATTAGAGCAAGACATGCAATCAATATAACGAGTATGTCCGGCATCGTCATCCTGCTTATCCATTGCCGGCGGCAATGAGAAATAACGTCGGCCTCTTTAAAAAAGTAAAAAGGAATCGACGGATTGTGCCTTGCACTCTACCACGAAATGATAAGAGAAAAAAGAGAAAATTTTCAGAAAAGACTCCATAAGAAGAACGTCTACCACTTGAACACGGAAAGGATATTGGAAAAATCATCCGTCCAGGCGGCGACTGCGTTTCGGGGTTCGATCTTCGTTCCCGGCCTTTAGTCTTCCTCGCTTCGTTCATATTACTGCCTGATGCAACAGGAGTTTCCAAGACGGGGTTGAACCCTCCCGTGCTTTCATGGTATAAAACCATCGCGATAGTGTTTCACACTGCAGGTGGATGCCCTGAGAATCACCGAATATCGAGATGAGGAGGGATACGCGCGATGGCAGAGGAAACCAAGAAGAAAGGACAGCACGAAGAAAAACCCCTGGAAAAGATGACGGTCAAAGAACTTAGGGAGATTGCCATGGTTATTCCGCATACTACGGCAATTCACGACATGAAGAAGGACGAACTCCTCGCCTTCATCAGGGAAGCCAGGGGAATCAAGGATGAAGCACCCGTCAAGCCGAGGAAAAAGTCTGTCAAACTCAATATGACCAAGGCCGAGCTGAAGGCGAAGATCCGCGAGATGAAAGGGATGAGGCTGCAGGCGCTGGAAGCGAATGAAGGGAAAAAGGCCATAGCCCTGCGGCACCGTATCAGCGCATTGAAGAAAAAATCGAGGAGGGCGGCCGGGGCCTGATCATCCGATTCGGGAGATCCTCGTAAGGACAGGATTACAGTCCAAGGAGCGCGGCCAGGTTCCCCCCCCAAACAGCGGGCCTTTTTGCTTCGTCCGGTATGGCGTTCTTCACGGCGCCAACCGGGTCGGTGTCGGCCATGTCGTACGGGTAATCCGTCCCCAGGAAAACATGGCCCTCGGGCATCAACCCCAGGACGAAACGAAGGGTATCCGGCCGGAACGTGATCGTATCCACATAGAAATTCTTCAGATAATAGGAAAACGGGTGCCGGCAGCGGTCCCGTGACTCCGGTCTCACGCTCTGGCCGTGTTCCAGCCGGCCGACCAGAAACGGGAGAACGCCTCCGGCGTGCGAGAGGCATATCTTTAAATTCGGAAAACGGTCCAGCACCCCCCCGAAGACCAGGTGGGCCGCAGTAATGGCTGATTCCAGGGGAAACCCCAGGAAATTGGCCAGGTAATAATCGCGAATCCGCTCGATCCCCGCGGGATTGTTGGGGTGAATGAAGATCGGAACCCCGAGCTCCTCCACTTTGGCGAAAAACGGCAAAAAGGCCTCGTCGTCGAAGCTGCGGCCGTTGACGTTTGAACCCATGACGACGCCGCGCAGCCCGAGATTTTTGACTGCGTGGGACAATTCACTCACGGCGAGCCCCGCATCCTGGAGTGGCAGGGTGGCCAACCCGACCCACTGGGCGGGGCGTTTCCGGACCTCCTGCGAGGTGAATTCGTTGACCATCCGGGCAAGTTCAGCGGCGGCGGCGGGTTCCGTCCAGTAAAAAAACAGGGTCTGCGTCGGCTGCAGAACGCCGATATTCATCCCCGCCGCGTTCAGATCGGCGAGGTTCTCCTCGAGATCAGCCATCTTGCGATCCCACTCCCCACCCTTGCCGCGGTTGATCTGTTCAGAACGCTCGTTGAGGCCCGAGGGATAGATATGGGTGGATTTTACAGGGTTGAGCTTGCTGGCGGCCGCGATCGCCTCTTTCAGAACGAT
>Ga0180732_1001022_pt1 | contig 18901 bp, 16 predicted proteins | sample KR11_01MetaG_FD_148674 | JGI IMG/M metagenome (GOLD analysis project Ga0180732, IMG submission 148674) | Groundwater microbial communities from the Olkiluoto Island deep subsurface site, Finland - KR11_0.1 MetaG | ecosystem: Environmental > Aquatic > Deep subsurface > Groundwater | place...
TTAAGCTGTATCCAAGAGCTGAGCCCTTAAAGATTTTAAGGATATTCAGAACAAAATTTGGGAGCTTAAAAGATGCTGAGGAAGAGTTAAAAAGAGTTAAAATTATTGCAAAGTACCTGGCTCCTGATTATCTCGCCAGACCTGAAGAATTCCTTGTTAATTATATAAAAGGCGGAAAACTCGAAATTTTGTTATGCGGACTTCAGGAGTATATTAAAGGCGAACTCATTGAACCGTGGGGGCACTTTGATGATGATCATCTTATTTCCATGCTGGGCGACATGGGTGTTGATGATTCGGCAATGATAATCAGCCAGTGGCCCCGCAAGATTCGCAAAAATGCTCAAAACTTTATAAGCAAAATCAAGCAGATGATTATGGAGACAAATCATGTGCCTGATCTGGCAGGTGTCGGCAACCTTCTTCTAACTAAATCAGGAGATATCAAGCTGGTTGATATCAATAATATCTCCAGCGTCTCATTTGATAACGACATTAAGCTTGATGACAGGGGCTATCCTGTTTGTGATAAATCCATTGAAGCCTTATTTTTCCTTGAACGTAAATTATCAGCAGGATCTTCACTCATAGATACGCCTCCTTACAAAACATTCCTTGATCCTGAAAGAATGAAAGAGGTCAAAGCAATAGAGAAAGAATTCCATGAGTCCATGGAAGGCTCTATGTACTATTGGCCATCTTATAATGCTGGTTAAAGTAGTTCGTGGAGTTTCTGCAGAACATCATCATAGTCACTGTCACTGAAACAGAACTTAAGCGTACTGCATTTTTCACGCAGATTTTTAACCTTAGCAACAACATTGGCATTGTTTATGATAACTTCTTTTATAAGATCTGCCAGTAATTGAAAGTTATTTTCTTCCATTCCAAAGCGGGTCATTTCAGACACACCCATCCTCAATGCCCCTGAAGCGGTAAACCCTTCTTCATCTGTGCTTGCCTGATAATTGCATATGATGTTGTTTGCTTCAAGCTGTTTTGCAATTTCCGGTCCGCGGCTGTAGCCGACATGTACTATCACCTGATGAGTTTCAGTAAAGTCAATTGCCGGATCTCCTGCAACATCCAAACCACAGTCTTTAAGTGCACGGGCAAATGACTTTGCATTGGCGATAACCTTAGACTGGTATTCATCCTTGAAGTAATTCATCTCATAAGCCGCCATAAGCAAACCAAGCAGGGTGCCCAGATGGTGGTTCGAAACAGATCCGGGGAATGTCCTTCTATCAAGAGCTTCCCAAAGAGTATAGAGCTCTTCATTCTCTTTGAAATTTGATCCCACAACACCTCGCTGTGTGCCAAAAAAGGTCTTATGGGTAGAGCCTGTAACGATGTCGGCGCCTTCGGCGAACGGCTGCTGAAAGTGAGGACCGATAAGCCCCAGAACATGTGCCATGTCATACATTACCACAGATTTAACAGCCTGGGTATCCAGGAACTGACGAATCTCGGCGACAGGCTCTTTATGTATAACCATGCTTTTCCCGAAAATAATGAGTTCCGGCCGGTACTCATCAATTAGTTTCAGAGCCGCCGGGACATCAACCTTAAAGGGGTTGTCGGCCAGTACTGGAAAATTTACAACTGCAGGTTTTTCCGTACGGGGATCCCTTGCAACATAGTCTTTTAGCGCACCCATCGGCTGGGCGCTCAGATGTCCGCCTTTGCCGATGTGATTGTGCATTACCTGACGAATTCGACGAGGCTCAGACTTGCGGTCAGCGCGGTTAATGAAGTCGGCCATTGCACTGAAAACAGCGGTATTTGCCATTTGCCCGCTGATAAGGCGCGTTTCAACATTGTCGCATCCTAAAAATTTCCGCATTTCTTCTTCAAGCATCCGCTCGACTTCACATATAAAATCGGTCCCCTGGTAATAGAAAATATCAGCGTCATAGAATGCAATGGATTTTCTGTGTTCAGCATAACGGAAGGCCGGATCCATCACAGACAAAAGCCTGGTCATCGGCGAGATGGTCATTTCTGATGGAATCAGATTGATGCAGCTTTTCTGCCGCCAAAGAGTATTCTCCAGGGTTTTTTCAAGCAATCTGCCGACCCTGGATTGTGTATCTCCGGCAGGAAGCTCCTTTTCCTCCAATTTATGATCAAATACTATCGGGCGGGCATACGGAGGTGCTTCTGAACGCATATGATGCTTGACTACAACAGCATCAACGGCCTTGCCTCGAATTTCGATTGTAAGCCTTTCCTCTTCAAGGATATCGCTGTCTATGTATCCCAGACAGATTGAGCGCAACTGATGATGGTCGGTTTGCGAAGATGACAGACCTTCACCCTCCACAGTCCAAAGCGGTACCATTGTGCCGCTTGTTATGTACCCAACGTATTTTTTGCCTTTGAATACTTTTGCACCATCACGGGCAATGCCCCGACCTGTAACTGCAATTGGTCTGCTCATACGAGGCAGGTCATTTATCAGAGAGTAATCGCGTGAGACTATTTTCTTAAAAGCATTGTGCTGTTTTATCAGTTCTGATCGTCCTATGTAATTACCCTTCAGCGGGGAAAAACTGATTGCAAACTTTGCAAGGGGGCAGGATAATATTGGAATTTCCTTTCCCTCATGGTCAATTCCAAACTCGTGGCCATAAAGAGGCAGACCTGCCTCCAGACGCAGCGTGTCCCTTGCACCAAGGCCAATAGGGGCTGCTCCTTTGGCAATGATTTTGTCCCACACCATCAGGCTGTCATCCCTGTCGATAAAAAGCTCAAAACATAATGGCTCACCAGTGTAACCTGTGCGGGCCAGTTTCACAGTGGCTCCTGAGATCGTCACAATGCTGACGGCATTTCGAATGGGTTCAGGGATTTGTCCGGACTCGATGATTTCTTTTATTATATGTCGCGACATTGGGCCCTGAAGTGCAATCATGGCAATATCGCTGGTTTTGTCGATGAGCTCAACATCTTGAAAGTCTTTAAGATGTAAATTCAGGTGTTCCCAGTCTTTTTCGCGATTAGATGCGTTAACTACCAGGAGATACTCGTCCTCTACAAAGCGATATAGATAAGCATCGTCAACCGCGCCTCCGGTTTCATTTGGAATAAGCGTGTACTGGGCACCTGTTTCCCTGATATTAAGAGCTTCCGCATTATTGGTTAATACGTGTTGAAGAAATTTAAGCGCTCCTGTTCCTTTGACGATAAATCGTCCCATATGGGATACGTCAAAAAGCCCTGCTTTCTTGCGGGTAGCCAGATGTTCTTCCAGAATTCCGGCAGGGTAAAAAATCGGCATTTCCCAGCCACCGAATTCTACTATCTTTGCACCAAGAGCGACATGTCTGTCGTAGAAAATAGTTCGTTTAAGTCCGCTCATCAATTATTTCCTTTACCCGATGATGACTTTGTCGGAAAGTTCGTTGATGTCATCAGGCTTTACAGGAAAATGTTTTGCCAGAATTTCACCAATGTTTTGGATCTCACGACATAAGATCTCGGCTGCTTTGCCGGTTTTAATCCCCAGAGCTATATCGCCGGCATATTCCTGTAGTGTTTCCTGTTGAATTTTTTTATAAAGACCCTTGTCAGCCAAAATCCATACCTTGTGCTCAAAAAGGGAAATGAAGAAAAGTACTCCGGTCTCATTACGGGTTTTATACAACCCTTTTTCATAAAACGAGGTAAGCGCTCTGTCCTGCACCTGTATTTCCAGACGCGCATTTGGCGTAAAAAATCTTTTTACAGCCGGCATATAATTAACAACCCACCCGCAAAAAGCCGAAAGAACAAGGGCGGTCAGGGCAAATGCCCATAAAGAGTCGCCCCAGATTAATTCCGTAACGATGAGGGCCAAAAGGACGCCGATAACACCTCCGGCCAGGATTTGCCCCTCTGGATAGGCGTCGCTTTGATCAACAACCATCACCGCAACTTCGCCATCGGTTTTAGTCTCCACTTCGCGAATAGCGCTGGAGATGCTTTCATTCTCTGCCTGTGTAAAAAATGTCTCAGCTTTCATGCCTACCATCCCCCTGAAGCGCCTCCGCCTCCGAATCCTCCACCACCAAAGCCGCCGAAACCGCCGCTACTGCCGCCGAAACCGCCACCCATACCCCTGCCATAATAACCAGTACCGCCTCTCATCAAAAAGCCGGCAATAAAAAGTGGCAGGAGCCATCCTCCCAACGCTCCGACAGGAATAAGGAGCAACAGGATGAGAAAGCCGAAAGAAGGCAAAAGTCCAAAAAGGAACGCGAGCGGGAAAAGTAAGCCTCCCGCAACTATGCCTAAAGTCTTCGAATTACTACCCAGAAAGGCGACAAGGACAATGCCGAAAAAGAAAAACTTTAAAAGAGGTGATGCTTCATCGTGTCGTTGCCCTCTTCGGGATCCGCCGGTTGCCTTGAATTCCCCTCGGGTAGCCTGAATAATAGCCGTTATGCCTGCTTCAAGCCCTTCGTTAAATTTGCCTGCTTTGAAATAAGGAGTAAGAACAGTATCAATAATGCGTCCGCTCAAAAGATCAGTTAGAACAGGTTCCAGCCCCCTGCCAACTTCAATCCTGATCTTCCGATCCTTTTGGGCCACCAGGAGAAGTACGCCATTATCTTTACCCTTCTGGCCGACCTTCCATTTATCAACAGTTCTTATACTGAATTCTTCAATAGAGTCTCCCTCCAGCGAGTTAATAGTAAGGACTGCTACCTGCGTGGAATCTGTGAGGTCAAACGATTGAAGAGCTCGCTCAAGTCTTGCTTCCATTTGAGGCGAGATTATATCAGCATAGTCATTAACATAACCTTTATAGTGAGGAACCTCCAGAGCAAGAGTAATGGATATGTTTATAGCAAAGGTAAAGGCAATAGACACCAACAGGCCGGCAACAACTCTCCATCCATGATTGTATTTAGTGAAAGATGTCAAATGCATTTTTCCCAATAAAAAACCAGTTTATAGAATAAGAAATCCCTAAAATTTTACTTTAGGCGCTACCTCGCTTCCTGCTTCGGCTTTAAATGGTTCGCGCCGCGGCAGTTGCAGGAGAAGCTTGTTCGTCAGGTTGCCTGGAAAGGTACGAATAGAGGTATTGAATACACGTACTGCATCGTTATAACGGACACGGGCGACATTAATTCTGTTTTCCGTCCCTTCAAGCTGATGCTGAAGATCCAGGAAGTTCTGGTTAGCTTTAAGATCGGGATAACGTTCCACGACCACCATCAGGCGAGAAAGAGCTGAGCTTAAACCTCCCTGGGCTGCCTGGAACTTGGATAAAGCCTCAGGGTTATTGACAACATCGCTGCCGATCTGCAGTTTTCCCACCTTTGCTCTGGCTTCAGTAACTGCCATGAGCGTCTCCTTTTCGTGGGAAGCATAGCCTTTCACTACCTCCACCAGATTGGGAATCAAGTCAGCTCGGCGCTGATAGGCGGCTTCAATGTTACCCCAGGCGGCAATCACTGCCTCGTCATTTTGTTGAATCGTATTGTACCCGCAACCCGCGAGAACAATGCTCAAAAGCATTAAAACAGGAATAAATAAAACAATTCGTTTCATGAAGGATACCCTCCAAATAACATTAACTCAAATTTCGCACCCACTAATTCCTATGGGCATTCTCTGGCAGGGCAGGTATTAGATAGTTTTTTTAAAAGAGCAAAATAATATGATTGATATTCTAAACCACTATACCTTGGGATTTGACCAGGACAGGCACATAGAAGGTTTTTCACCAGGGATAAAATGCCGTGCATGTCTCGCTCCTTACAAACTGACCTGCCCGCAATGCTTCGCAACGCGAGGCGGGCGGGGTGGGTATGGTGCCGTTGCCAAAGCCAGAGTGAACATATTTTGCTTTTTAAAAAAACTATCTAATACCTGCCCCTTAAAGCTTTTGCTGCATAGAGGGGGTGCGAAACTTGAAACATTAATATTTCAAAAAAGATTATGTATCTAAGCATACAGGGCAAACTCAGCTTGTGAGAAATACCAGTAATCATTTGCTACCATAGCAAAAGAATTAGCGAAAAAGCAAGGTCAGAATCGTGAGAGACCGTCTTAAAAAAGCTGAAGCGAGTAGTTGCAGTGCCCAGCCCCATATCAGTTAATCTCCCGTGTCTTAAAAAACTCTATCTCCGGCCACTCTTCCATACAGTAACCGAGCTGCCATTCACTGGTTGTCAGAAAGGCGAGACTGCCTTCAGCATCTCTTGCCATGTTGGCTATATTCTTTTTCTCGAATTCAGCCATTTTTTTGCGATCATCACACGAGACCCAGCGTGCCACATTAAAAACCACAGGTTCATATATGGTATCCGCACCATATTCTGCCTTGAGACGGGCCATGGTCACCTCAAACTGGAGGACACCGACCGCCCCCAGAATATAGTCTCTGCCCGTAACAGGCCTGAAAACCTGGACGGTCCCCTCCTCTGCGAGCTGGCTCAATCCTTTCTGAAGCTGCTTGGCCTTTAACGGGTTCTTCAGGCGGACACGCCTGAAATGCTCAGGTGCAAAATTCGGGATACCGCTGAATTTCAAGGGCTCTTTCTCTGTAAACGTATCTCCGATCTTTATGGTTCCATGGTTATGGATACCAATAATATCCCCGGGAAATGCCTCCTCCACATTCTCCCTGTCCTGTGCCATGAAGATTGTTGCATTGGCGAATGTTACCTCTTTTCCTATCCTGTGGTGAACGACCTTCATCCCTCTGTTAAATTTCCCTGAACAGATCCTGATAAACGCGATCCTGTCCCGGTGGGCAGGGTCCATATTGGCCTGTATTTTAAAAGCAAAACCTGAAAACTGTTTTTCGTATGGTGAAACCTCACGGGAGACTGCGGCGCGAGAACCTGGATGGGGGGCCAGTTCCACAAATGCATCCAGCATCTCTTTAACACCGAAATTATTAATGGCGCTTCCGAAAAAGACTGGCGTCTGGCTTCCTTTTAAAAAATGTTGGCGCTCAAACGGATCTACGGCGCCTTCAAGCAAAGCAATGTCTTCGCGCAATTCATCGGCCTGTTCCCTTAAAACTTCATCCAGAACAGGATCAGACAGATCATTAATAACGATCCCTTCCTGCCTAAGGGTTTCCCTGCCTGGTTCAAAAATATGCAGTTGTCTGTGAAAGATATTATATACACCTTTAAAGCGCTTGCCCATACCAATAGGCCAGGAAAGCGGCGTACATTCGATTTGCAGTTTATCCTCGATGTCATCAAGGATATCAAGAGGCGTCATGCCTTCACGGTCAAGCTTGTTTATGAATGTAATGATCGGGGTATTGCGCATCCTGCAGACCTCCATGAGCTTTTCGGTCTGAGGTTCCACCCCCTTGGCGCCGTCAATCACCATCAGGGCGCTGTCGACGGCAGTCAATACCCTGTATGTATCTTCTGAAAAGTCCTGGTGGCCCGGTGTGTCGAGCAGATTAATCTCAAAATCCCTGTAGTTAAACTTCATTACAGAACTTGTAACTGAAATACCTCTTTCCTGTTCAATCGACATCCAGTCACTGACAGCATGTCTGGCAGCTTTTCTTGCCTTAACAGCTCCGGCCAGCTGGATTGCTCCGCCAAAAAGCAGAAGCTTTTCCGTCAGCGTGGTTTTGCCTGCATCAGGATGGCTGATAATTCCGAATGTTCGTCTCCGGTTAATCTCTTTTTGATTAAAACTATCCATAAATAATTCTTTGTTTACCCCTTGAGGCAGTTTCAAAACGTCCCCTTCTGTCCGATATCTGCGTCAGGCTCAAATTTTGGCACGCAGTGAAGCTTTAGCGCTATCCTCGAAATACTCCATGTATTCCTGTGGTTAAATTTTCGCCTTTCTTGATCTCAAACAAAATTGAACATTTTGAAACGGCCTCCCTTTATATTCTGTATTTTAATTTTAAAAATTCGCAAGTTGTTCAAGCGCTCTGTCATACCTGCTGATAATATTCTCCCACAAAAAGGACGTCATTTTCTTTGCCGGCCTGCTCTGAATTTCTTCATATTGCTTACAATCTGAAATTATCAGGAAAAGTTTTTCAATAAGATCCTATCTGTTTTTATACAGGAAGTGCTCATGGAACTCTTCAGGAAGTATTTCGGGATATGAAAGCCTGTCAGGCAGGAGTGGAACACATCCCGGTGAATTCAGTTTGCAAGTGCACCATGCGCAATGCTTGGCGGTAGACTTCATGTGATGTCTGGTAGTCGAGGCACTTTCTTAATCTATAATTAAGCTTTTTCACTGTAAATGCAAGATTTTTATTTGTTACTTTCCTGAAATTCATTCCTTTTGGAAAATATTGCCCGAGCAAGCCGTAGGAATACATTGAGTATTTTGAGGATAGCGCTAAAGAGCTTCACTGCGTGCCAAAATTTGAGCCTGACACCGAGATTGAGTAAAAGGGGGTGTTTTTCAAAGGTCTCATCATGTTCTGCCTTAATTTTCTACATCTTGCTTTTTTTCAGATTTACAGATATGTTATTTATTAGCATTGGAATCTGTAAATGCAATTAATTAAGCACATTAGAATCTAACTGCGCGAAACATACATTTTTCGAATTCAAGAGAACATTAAAAAGGAGAGACCATGAAAGAGATCAGTGAATTGAATTTGCCGGCGGATCTTCGTTACGCGGAAGATCATGAATGGGCTAAACTTGAGGATGATAAAGTTAGAGTTGGTCTTGACGACTATGCTCAGGATCAGCTTGGAGATATTGTTTTTGTTGAACTGCCGAAGGTTGGAGATACTTTTAACAAGGGAGAAGTATTTGCAACTGTTGAGTCTGTTAAAGCTGTTTCTGAATGTTACATGCCGGTCAGCGGTGAAATCGTTTCTGTTAACAACAGCCTTGAAGAGTCACCTGAACTGGTAAACAAAAGCCCCTATGGCGACGGGTGGTTTGTTGTGATTAACCCCGGTAATCCTTCTGAAATGGATACGCTCATGACAAATGAGACCTGCCTTAAAAAATTGAAAGGAACAGAATAAATGCGTTACCTTCCTCATACCAGCGAAGATATAGATTTAATGCTGAAGGCTGTCGGAGCTGATTGTCTTGATGATCTTTTTTCAACAATACCGAATGACTGCCTCAGCAAGGATGACCTGGCTTTGCCTGAAGCCTTGACTGAGTGGGAATTAGACTCTCATATGTCCACTCTTTCCGGTGCAATGGCTGTATCACCGGATTATAAGGTTTTCATGGGTGCGGGCAGCTATGAACATTATATTCCCGCTTCAGTATCTTACCTTCTCGGCCGATCGGAGTTTGTGACATCTTACACCCCCTACCATCCGGAAGTAAGCCAGGGAACACTACAGGCAATTTATGAGTATCAGACACTTGCCGCCCGTCTTTTGGGGATGGAAGTTGCAACTGCCTCGCATTACGACGGTGCAACAGCTCTTGCCGAATCGCTTCTTATGGCTGTTCGGGTAACCAAAAAAGGCAAGGTGGCTGTCTCAAGTTTGATTCACCCTTTCTATCGTCAGGTTGTTCGAACTTATTTTGAGCCGACTGGATACGAAGTGATTGAGCTTCCGTATCTCAAAAACGGTTTAACAGACATTGACGGGCTTGACGAACTCAATGATCTTGCTGCTGTTGCAGTGCAGTCGCCTAATTTTTTTGGGTGCATTGAAAATCTGAAAGAGATTGGAGAAAAGGTTCATAATAAAGAGGCTCTTTTTATTACATGCTTTACAGAAGCTCTTTCTTACGGGCTTCTAAAAAATCCAGGCAGCCAGGATGCCGATATTGTTTGCGGAGAAGGTCAGAGCCTGGGTATTCCTCGATCATTCGGCGGGCCGGCTCTTGGTATGCTTGCCAGCAGAAAAAAATATATGCGGAGCCTGCCTGGTCGTCTGGTAGGCCAGACCAAAGATCTGGACGGAAAAAGAGGTTTTGTACTGACACTTGCAACAAGGGAGCAGCATATTCGCCGTGAAAAGGCTACTTCCAACATCTGCACTAACAACAGCCTTTGTGCACTTGCGGCTGCAATTTATATGGCTTCTGTGGGCGGTACAGGAATAAAGAAACTCGCCGAGCTTAATCATGACAGGGCTGAATATCTAAAGCAGGAATTGAAGAAGGCAGGATTTAGAATTAGTTTTGAAAGTCCCACATTTAATGAGTTTGTGGTGGAATTCCCTGAAGGTTTTGATCTCGTCTATGACCGTCTTCTAAAAAAGAAAATTGTAGCGGGCCTTCCTTTGTCTATATACTATCCTGAACTTGTAAACCACTATCTTTTATGTGTGACGGAAACCATGTCAAAAAACGACATGGATGCTCTTGTGCTGGAGGTTAAATCATGAAAGAATTAATAGGCACTACAGGACTTATTTTAAACGAGCCGCTGCTTTGGGAAAAGGGCAAAAAAGGAAGATGCGGTTATTCTTTGCCGGGGCGAGATGTTGAATCTTTCCCCCTCGACAATGAACTAACGGGAGAAGGCCCTGATTTCCCTGATTTGAGCGAGGTTGATGTAGTACGACATTACACCAGACTTTCCCAGTGGAATTTCGGAGTAGATACCGGAATGTATCCGCTGGGTTCGTGCACCATGAAATACAGTCCAAAGACAAACGAAAGACAGGCAGGGCTTTCAGGTTTTGCAGGTGCTCATCCTCTGCTTCCGTCAGATTTTTCTCAGGGAACGCTGAGGATAATGTTTGAACTTGAGCAATATCTTGCTGAAATTACCGGGCTGGATGCAGTAACCCTTCAGCCCGCGGCAGGAGCGCACGGAGAGCTGACAGGCATGCTTGTTATCCATGCTTACCACAAAAACAGAGGTGCGCAGCGTTCCAAGATTCTTGTTCCTGATACAGCTCACGGTACAAATCCTGCTACTGCAACCCTGTGCAATTATCGTTCTATACAGGTAAACTCCAATGAAGATGGAATCCTTTCTGTTGAATCTGTTGCAGATGTAATGGATGAAGACACAGCCGGAATCATGCTGACAAATCCAAACACGCTTGGCCTTTTTGAAGAAAACATCAGGCAAATAGCTGAGATAGTTCATTCCAAAGGAGGAATTGTTTATTGTGACGGCGCAAACCTGAATGCTGTAATGGGTATAGTAAAAATGGGAAAAATCGGAGTTGACGTGATGCATCTGAACCTGCACAAGACATTTTCCACACCTCACGGTGGCGGTGGGCCTGGTTCGGGGCCTGTTTGTGTGAAGAAGCATCTTGAGCCGTTTCTGCCTGTTCCCAGGGTAGTTGAAGAAGAAGGCAGGTTCAGGCTTTCTTATAATTATCCACAGTCTATCGGCAAAGTGCAGGCTTTCCACGGAAATATTGGAGTCATGATTAAGGCTTACAGCTACATACGCAGCATGGGGCCGAAAGATCTTAAGAAGGCAAGCCGGCTTGCTGTTTTAAATGCAAATTATATCAAGGAAAGCCTGAAGGATACTTTACACCTTGCATATGACAGGCCGTGCATGCATGAATGCGTGTTTTCCGATGAAAAACAGAAGGACGACAATGTTACCACACTTGATATGGCCAAGCGCCTTATGGATTATGGTTTTCATCCTCCAACCGTTTATTTTCCGCTCGTGGTTCACGGGGCAATAATGATTGAGCCGACTGAAACAGAATCAAAAGAAGATATTGATAAATTTATTGAAGCGTTCAAGGCTATTGCGAATGAGGCAAAGGAGAACCCGGATCTGCTGCACGATGCTCCATGCAAGAGCAAAGTAAGAAGACTTGATGAAGTAAGTGCTGCCCGCAAACCATGTCTTACAGGATGATACCTGGGTTGAGCGGTTCACGGTTCACGGTTTAAGATTTCTAACTGGCTGTTAACAAAAGGATGACGCATCAATAAAGAAAGTTCACCGTTCAAAGTTCATAGGTTGTCAACCCTGAACCGTGAACCCTTGTAAAGAGAGCTTTGCAAAACTCTCATTTTCGGTCGATTCTGGTCATTGCGAGGAGCAAGGCGACGCGGCAATCTCGTGGCTTATCAATGTGTTATGAGATTGCTTCGCTTCGCTCGCAATGACAATACTGGGGTTATGCAAAGGTCTCGTAAAGTAGACTATAACCTTTGAACCTGGAACCCTGAACCTGGAACCCTGAACCTGGAACCGATCTCTTTAGGTGATAATATGTCAGTTGATCAGCCCATGGAAATAGTAATTGTCGGCCTTGGCGCAGGCGGGCTCTATTCTTCCAAGAGCGCCCTGAGCTATAACCGAAAATGCCATATAACTATTATTGAGAAGAGAAATTTTGATCAGTTTTCTCCGTGCGGCCTTCCTTTTGTGATTGAAGGGGTTGTTAAAAATTTTGATGAGCTGAAATATAATGTTCCTGAATTAAAGAACAGGCTTGGCAAGCTCCTTTTTCACAAAGTTGTTTCAGTTGATGCGGAAAGAAAAATGTTAAAAGCTCTTGATCTTGCGACTTCACAGGAGAAGGAAATCAAATATGATTCACTGATACTTGCGACAGGTGCATCGCCCGTTATTCTCAAAGTTCCTGGTGCAGAAGAATTTTCAGGCAGAGGAGTTCATTTTGTATCTGATATAGATAACAGCAAAGCTCTTCTCAGTGCTGCAAAATCTTCCAGTAAAAAGAAAGCAGTTGTTGTGGGCGGGGGTTCTATTGGCCTGGAGGTCGCGGTTGGATTAAAGAAACTCGGACTTGATGTAGCAGTAACAAAGAGAACACCTCCTCCTTTTCCGCGAAACCTGGAACCGTCAATGGGTAGTATTATAGTCGAGCATCTTGAGAAGATTGGAATCAGAGTCCTTTTTGGTAAAGGTATAGACCGTATAAATGGTACGCATAAAGTAGAGTCTGTTGAAATCGCCGAAGAAAATATAGACTGCGACATCGTTGTTATGGCTGTGGGGATGAAGGCAAATGTGCGGCTTGCTGAACTGGCGGGCGCAAAAACAGAAAAAGGAGCTGTGGTTGTTAACAACAGGATGGAAACATCTGTAAAAGATATCTATGCTGTTGGTGATCTTGTCCAGACTTATTCCCGCATAGATGGAACTCCGACAATTATGCAGCTTGCAACTTCGGCTTACCGGCAGGGGATGGCGGCAGGAATAAACGCAGCAGGAGGCAACAGCCCATATCCTGGTGCCCTGAACACATTTGCTACAGTTATAGGCGGGCTTGAAATTGCTTCAACCGGCTATACTCTTGAAACCGCAAAAAGTCTTGGCTATGAGGCAAAGGCTTTTTTTACAAAACGGGAGATAAAGCCCCATTATATGCCTGATGCTGAAGAAATCAGTCTCGGTGTTATAGCCGAATCAGGGAGCGGGAAGATCCTGGGTGCTCAGGCTATAGGAAAAGAAGGTGCTGCATGGAGAATTAATTTATTTGCTCTTGCCATACACGGAGGCATGACCCTCTATGATATTATGGATGCCGAGCTTGCCTACAATCCTCCTGTTTCGCAGATGTATGATCCAGTATCTCAGGTTGCGGAAATAGCTCTTAAAAGATTAAAGTTGCCGCCAAAGCAATGTGAGAAAATATTCTTTCCTGTTTAAAAAATGCCGTAACCGTTCACCACAGAGACCGCAGAGAACACAGAGAATATAAGTGATGGAAATAATAAACAATATTACAGAAACGATTATCGGAGCAGCAATGGCCGTTCATCGAGAACTCGGCCCTGGTCTTTTGGAATCAACCTATGAGGCATGTTTAGCTTATGAACTGGTCAATCGTGAGTTGGCAGTAGAGCGGCAAAAAGAACTGCCTGTGAAATATAGGGGTGTTAAGTTAGATTGTGGTTATCGCATTGACCTGTTGGTGGAAAAGAAAGTAATCGTCGAACTTAAGGCGGTAGAAAGATTAGAGCCGATTCACATTGCCCAGGTCTTATCTTATCTAAAATTGTCCGGCTGTAATGTGGGACTATTAATCAATTTCAATGTTAAAGTGCTTAAAGACGGTATACGCCGGTTAATAAATGATTAAAACAAAATAGTTTGCTCTGTGTACTCTGTGCGCTCTGTGGTGAATGATCACGAAATGCCTTATTTCAAAACAAATGATGGTTGCTCTATCTACTTTGAAACCTGTGACCTTGAATCCTCAAAGCCTGTTATTATCTTTCTGAACGGCACTATGCAGGATACATTGTACTGGAGGTCTTGCGCCAATTCCCTTAAAGAAAGATTCAGTCTGCTGCTGTATGATGCAAGAGCCCAGGGACAAAGCGATCCTGGCAACCGGAAACTTTCGCTGCAATGTCATGCCTCGGATTTAAATGCGCTTGCTGATCATTTGAATATACAGAAAGCGCATCTTGTCGGTATTAGTCATGGAGCCAGGGTAGCAATTGCCTATACTACTGATTTTCCTGATCGTGTGGATAGGGTTGTTTTATGCAGCATAGGTGCAAAACCAACCTGCCGAAGCAGTCTTATTCTTAAATCATGGCTGGAAATTCTTAAAACTTCGGGTCTTGAGGCAATGGCATGGGCTTCGCTTCCAGTTGCTTTCGGCGAAAACTTCTTGAAGCAGAAGGAGAGAATACTGCCTGATATTGTTAAATCAATTGTTAAAAGAAACAGGGAAGATTCTCTTATAGCTCATCTTGAGTCTGTGGCTTCATATCCTCCGCTTTCAAAGATTGTCAGGAATTTCAAACCCTGTCTTGTTTTGTCTGGATCAGACGACCCTCTTGTTTCAGAAGAAGAAGCAAAAGAACTTGCGATTCTTTGCAGCGGGCAGCATAAAAGTTTTATTGGAGCAGGCCATTCACTTCCTGCCGAGGCGCCTGAGTTGTTTGCAGAGAGTTTGCTGGATTTTTTATTATGAGCAAAACATGGCTGTGCGTTGAGCTCGAAAGCATGGACTATATGCAAGCCTGGGATCTTCAGACCAGGCTTGTTGACGCCAGAAAAAAGAGGATTATCGACAGAGATGTCATCCTGCTGCTGGAACATCCTCCTGTTTTTACGCTTGGCCGCAGGGGCGGAATGGACGACTTGACTGTTTCTCCTGATTTGCTTGAAAAATCAGGGATTCCCGTGGTTCAGGTAGAAAGAGGTGGAGTTATAACTTTTCACGGCCCGGGCCAGCTTATTATGTATCCAATTATTGATCTGAATATTGCCAGGATGAGAGTGGTTGATTATGTTGAGAAACTCGAAGAAGTCATGATCAGAGCAGTTGCGGACCTGGGAATTACAGCCGAGAGAAATCCAATTAACAGGGGGATATGGGTTGGAAATAAAAAACTGGGAAGTATAGGCATAGCTATCCGAAGGGGAATATGTTTTCATGGTATGTCTTTGAATGTAAATATTTCAATGAAGCATTTTGGCTGGATGAATCCATGCGGCCTTAAGGGAGTAGAGGCATCATCCATGCAGCGGGAGCTATCGCATAAAGTATCAATGAGTATGGTTTTCGGGGCAATAAAAAATCATGTGGAATCCATTTTCGGGATTAATCTTATAGAGACAAGTTTGCCGGAACTATTAAAGAGATTGTAACCGTTCACGGTTTACAGTTATTGGTTTACGGTTGAAAAAACAGAAGTTAGAGGAGAATTATGGGGTCCTCTTTTGAAGAGTTAGAAGTTTGGGGGAAATCTTGCAGGTTATCAGTACGTCTATATAAATTATTAAGAGATTGCCGTGATTATGGAATGAAAGATCAAATGCTGCGCTCATCTATATCTATTCCATCAAATATTGCGGAACGTAATAGATTTATTGATTTTTTTACTTTACGAGGTTATAGATGACATCGGAAAGACGCAAGCAAGGAACTCTTCAAAAAGGATACTCTAATGCCACGCATTTTTGACAACATTCAAAAGCACCTTTTCCAGGCACTGCATGAAACGCACGAGTTGTCTGATCACGATGACTTTTATGTGGGATATTTCAACCTTCGTGGTTGGAAAGAATTAGATTCATATATCGAGACATTTTAACATTGAAGGGGTCTGGTTCATAGAGGATTGGTTTCATGAAATTATCCATTTTTCTGTATATCATTCATATCCGGAGTTATACAGTTAGAAAAACATGATAAATCATAAATAATTTTTGTTAAGTTTTTATTTCCAGAAAGTTATACGGAAACTATATACTAATTGGTTAGCCATTGAAAATTCACTATGGAAACGGTGGTATTATGAGCAAGAAAGAATCTCTTTCAGTAGTTCCCAAATCTGAGCGCCGAACTTGGATTATTGAACAACTCCTATCCGCAATTAAAAGTGACGAGATTTTCCATACTCTCGATTACCGCAATAAAACAGAAGCGTATATAAAGCAGTATATGCACCAGATTCTAAAACGGTGTCTTCTCGAAATACACCGTCGTATATCACCAGGTCAGAAAGAGGATACGCTTAAGCGTAAGGCATCAGACTCTCTCATGTGGGAAGGTGATGTTAATACCACAATTAACCATATACGATTTTTAGGCGTGCAACACCGCCCGGATTTTAAAGTGCGGGTGGATGGCCTCAACATAGCGATCGAGGTAAAGCGAGGTGACAGCGGGGCTGGGATAAGGGAAGGAATTGGCCAAAGCCTTGTCTACGCGGCATCTGAGGATTTCGATTTCGTTGTATATCTGTTTATCGACATTTCGAAAGACAAGAAGATCCTCGAATCCCTGCGACGCGATAGAGAAAGGGCATTTGTAGATAGCCTTTGGGATAAATACAATATACGCTTCGATATCATATAAGACATGGTTCATCTTGGCTAACAACGGCATTGAGGGCGACGGCAAAAAAGCCGCCGCGCCTCATTCCGAACATTAGCACCCATGATGAATAATAAAATGGAAATAATAAGCTTCATAGTAGACGAAGAACCGAACGCCTGTTGGGATTGGGATCTTAGCGAAAAGAATATTGAATTCTTAGATGGAATAGATGCTGAGTATTTTAGATATGTTGCAGAAGTTCATGCAGATCATTTAGAGGCAGATGATAGCCACAGATCTGCTTTAGCACTTAGAATTACATACTCACAGGCGCTGGAGGTTCTTTTTGCACTACTATCTTCTTTAGTTCAGGCTCCAAATTGCGTGGTTGGATGGATGTTATCATATAAAAATTATCAGCTCAAAAATGTTGTAAGAAAAATTAATAATCACGAACAAGTTTATACGCGGCTTAATGAACAAAATATTTCATGGGATCTCCTTTCCAAATATGTCCACTCCTATCTTGGTTATGATCAGGAAAAAACACAATGGATCAGAGAGGGTTTTGGTAAACTATGGCGAAGATTTGCAAACGATTTTTTAGACGAAAAGTTCACTCAGGAATATAATGGAGCCAAGCATGGCCTGAGAACCAGACCGGGAGGATTCACTTTAGCAATTGGCCTTGAAGAAACACCAGGTATCCCTGCTCCTCCCGATAAAATGCATAACCTTGGGGGAAGTAAGTTCGGTACATCATATTTCAGCCGTGAGAAAATTTTGGAGAACAATAGAATAAATTTTACACCAAGGCGACAATCTCGAAACTGGGACCCCTATAACTTTGTTAACGGTCTGGGATTCCTCTCAATGTCTATAAACAATATAATAGCATTTCTTCGAATATTAAACAAAGTTGATTCAAAGCAGTGTAAGTTTTTAACACCGAAAGAAAATGGTTTTTTTGACGCTCCATGGGAAAGATCTGTCGGTGTTATAAATTTCAATTTTGATAAAATTATAAGGACTGAAAACGTACGCCCTGTGACAAAAGAGGAAATATTTGCATCCTATTGTGAGCAAAATAAGGAAGAAAGCTAACCATGCTCTTGCAGCGGATCGCAAAAAACCGCGCCCGCTGAAGAGCGCCGAACCACTATAAATGAGTGCAGTACGTTGAAGGCTTTACGAATGGTGAACGTGTCTGTTGCTTGCAGATAGAAAAACAAGCGAGTTGGGAGGTCAAAAATATGAAAAGACAAGTAACCGAGACTGAGAAAGCAAAACTTATTTCGAAGTATCGGCAACCAGATGGTTTCGTCCATTGTTTCGTGGACAACGAGAAAATAGATACTGAAAAAGAAATTCACTTCGATCATATTGAGCCTTTTGTAAAGGTTGAAGAAACTTCTCTCGACAATATCGCTCCGGTTTGTAGAAACCATAATCTTGCAAAAAAAGATATGACCTTGTCTGAGTACAGGGACAAACTGCAGATGGAGAATTTTTTTGAAAGATTTGAATCTGCCGGCAAGCAAGCAAAACTTAATGATGTTCTTACCTTCAAGTATGGGAATAACTTTGGTTTTCCGATTCAATATGATTTTGATTCCAACCAAATGAAAATAACAGTGAAGTACTTTCAAGACAAAGACAAAGTTCATCTTCCTAAAATTGAAGCATATCAAGTTTATCAGTGTCAGATAACAAAAATGAGTTACTTCTATGCTTTAGTTCCAGCGAAGAATATATTAAACGACGGAAAAGAAGGAGAAGGGCTCGAATTGCAACCCAGACCTTTAATTCCTAATCATTTATGGGGCTTATACCGTCACCTTCGTGTCAACACACAATTACAACCATCAATTTGTAGAGTCGATGGAAATGTTGTTCTCGTTTTCGATGGTCAGCACAAAGCAGCGGCAAAAATTTGGGCGGGTGCAGATAATATTGAAGCAAAAATATACATTGAACCTGATGTTGTTTGGCTTATGAGGACAAATCTAGTTGCTCATGACAAACTGAAACAACTTCGATTTTATTCTTCTATCCTTGCTGATAAGATGGCGCAACTATATGGAGTAAATTGGCAGCGGTATGTTGAAACAACAGATAAGAAATCAGAGTGTCAATGGACAATAAAACTGACCCAGTAGCGGACAATAAAACTGACCCACCCCTCGGCACTTAGTTTAAGTTGATTTTTTGTTTCAGCCGATAGCTTTCTCCACCCAT
>Ga0180732_1001023_pt1 | contig 18899 bp, 45 predicted proteins | sample KR11_01MetaG_FD_148674 | JGI IMG/M metagenome (GOLD analysis project Ga0180732, IMG submission 148674) | Groundwater microbial communities from the Olkiluoto Island deep subsurface site, Finland - KR11_0.1 MetaG | ecosystem: Environmental > Aquatic > Deep subsurface > Groundwater | place...
AAAATCATCAGGATTACCATCAAATCTTGGATTTTAAAGAGTGAATAAATATGGGAGAGAAAGCAACAGCATGGACAGACAAAAGTTGTACAACATGATTAGTAGAAGAAATGATTTATTTGAACGTGGGTGTGCCTTAGACAAAGACTCATTTTAAATAGAATTTATCTTTTTTAGTAGTATTTTGTATTTTTTACTACTTTTAGTGGTCTGTTTTATTTAGACCACATTTATTTTAATCCAATTTTTAGTTAATCCCAGTTAATCTAGAATTAATCCAAAGTTAAGTCAAATCACTATATAGTTAAAGAGTTAAGGTATTCCAGGGTGCACTATACTATAATATATGAGTATAAACAAATACACTTATATATTCTTAGAGATTATTACTATTATCTTAAAAAAGAGGACTATTAGATGAATAATATTATATCAGATATTGTAAATACAGCATCTCAGCATATAGGAGACAAATTTTTAAAAGAGATATATGCATTATCATTGCTAACGCCTGGGATTCTTAATATTGAGGAGCCAATACACATCTATATTTATGGTTCGCCCGAATCAGGAAAAACTGCAATACAGATAAAATTTATGGATCTTGTTCCGAAAGAACATAAAGATATTGCTTCAGATTTTACTCCGAAAGTTCTGATGTATTCAAATCTACAACCAGCAACAATTATTTCTATAAATGATAAAATTTTAAATGATAGTATCGGATCTATTCTTAATCAGGTTGCAGATAATTCTGCGTGGTATAAAGGTAAAATAATTGCAACAACAGTTGGAGCAGATAGAGTGAATTTAGTGTTTCCACCGAGATGCATTTTTTGGGTAAATGCAAATAAACACATATCAGAATATAATTTGCGTGAAGTCGATCCATTAGCACTTGTCGGAAGATTTATGATATTTGAGAAAACATATTCTGATAAACAAAAGAAAGAAATATTTATAAAACGTAATAAACACAAAGAAAAAGACAATAAAGACAAAATAGAGGAAATAAGAAAATATATTAACGAAATTTATGAACACCCAAGAACTATAATTTGTTCTGAAGAATGTCGTAATATCGTTTGGGAAAAATCTTTAGAAATAGGAATATCTTCCTTAAGGTCTATTGGTAGAAATTTATCTTTATGTCAGGTTATAGCACTCACCAATAATCGGACGGAAGTCTCAAAAGAAGATATAGAAATAATATTTAATCTACTTAAAACTGAAGAAAAACCTATCAAGAAAATGGAAACTATAAATATAAATGAAATATCAGATTCTATAAAAAAATACCTGATATATGAGACATTATTTAAGACGTATCCAATTGATAAAAAACTATTATTTACAATGGACGAAATTCAGAAAAAACTTAAAGTATCTGACATATCTTCTGTTTTAGATCATATGGAAGAGACAAAGCAAATTTCTTCAGAAATTATGAAGATTGGAGTAGATAGAATATTAACTAAATGTTATTATTCGAGGAAATAATATGTCACATAGATTGAGGACTCGTGAAGAAATAATTTCAGAATTTGGAGAACCTCCTCTTTGTGGATGTCCTTGTAAACAACAAATTCCAATTTTTCCACGAAATTATGCAAGATATAAAAAGAGAGGAGGATATCCCAAATTCATTAATGGACACCATCTAAAAGGAATATCTGCTTGGAACAGAAATATTTCTCCTTCTCCAGAAACAATAATTAAGATGCAAGAATCTCATAGAGGAGAAAGAAATGTTAATTTTGGTAAATCACGATCTGAATTGACAAAACAAAAGATAGGTGATGCTCAACGTGGTGAATTAAATCATATGTTTGGAAAAGACCCTTGGAACAAAGGACTTACAAAGGAAATAGATATACGTGTCAAGATTCAATCAGAAAAAATATCTGGAGAAAATCATCCATTATTTGGTAAGATTACACGAGAATCTACTAGAGAAAAACTTCGAATAGTAATGACAGGAGAACTTAATCATGCTTGGTTGGGTGGTTTATCATTTGAAATATATCCTCAAGAATTCAATAAATATCTAAAAGAGGACATTCGTGGTAGAGATTCTCATATTTGTCAATTATGTGGTAAAACTCAAGAACAAGAATTATTAGAATATAACAGAATTCTTTCTATTCATCATATAGATTATAATAAGAAAAATAATAGTGAAAAAAACCTAATAACTCTATGTTCAAAGTGTCACATGAAAACAAATTCATACAGAAAATATTATAAACAATATTTTTATCTTAATAATTAATTTTGGAGAATTATAAATGAACGTTGAAATACAATCACATGGATTTAGAATAACAGATCAAGATTATCTTATTATAATAAATCAGGTAGGAAAAGAAAGGTGGCAATATGATTTTTATAAATCTATTAGTATAGATGATAATTCTTCTATGCAAAGTGTTTGTGCACCATTTGAGTGCCAAGGTTTACCCTGGATCCAAAATCGTTATAAAGACAGTCTATTTTCCAATAGTATGTCAAAACTTCTATTTGCAGAAAAAGAGGAAACCCAAAAATTGGTACAAGAAATAACAACAGAATTATATAAAATTTCTGATGGATATAAAGATATGCAAAATCAAATGTCAGGATACGATTATCAACATACAATAGATGGAATTCCTACAACTAATTTGAAATATCGTCTTCACCCTGCAATGGATTATTACGATAACAAGCTTTTTATCGGATATCGTTTTATTGACGACATGTTAAATAAAAAAGAATGGATGATTGATTCGAATCTTAAAGTCTGGACAAAAGAATCCTTACTTCAAGATAAGATAATAGTAAAGGAAAAAGATATAATTGGAGATCAAAGATGGATTAATATAGAAGGAATTAAGAATCCACACACCAATCCACATAAATTATTTATTCTTATTAGAACAAAATTAACACATCACATATGGTTCTCAAATCCTATCTCGTACGACATATTAACATTATGGATTATGGGAACTTATATGTATTATGCGTTCGACTCTTATCCATATATTCATCTGTCAGGAACAGCAGATTCGGGTAAATCTCGTGTCCAGCGTCTTAGCTCTTGCCTGTCTTTCAATGGATATTTCACCGAATCTATATCAAATTCGTCTATATTTAGATATGTAGAAGATATGAAAGCAACACTACATATTGACGAACAAGAATTCCTCGGATCAGACAAAGCACTTGAAACAATATCTATTCTTAACTCAGGTTATCATAAAGCAGGAAATGCGACTCGTCAAGAGAGTTATACAGATAAAGATGGAAATAAAAAATTCCAAACTATATCATTCTCAACATATTCCCCAAAAATGTTATCGGGAATCCGTGGACTGGATAAGACTCTTCAAACACGTTCAATTAATATGTCTATGAAGCCCACGACAGATAAACAATACTCGCGTCGAGAAGTTATGCAGAATGATCCAATTTGGCAGGGTATTCGTGACGATTTATATTTGTGGTCGTTACACTCATTTGACGATGTTATGACATGTTACTCAGAAGTAAAAGATCAAGATATTGAAATCCGAAACCGAATGTGGCAAAAGTATCATGTTCTCTTGACTTTAGCATATTATTTCAAAAAGATGGTTCCATCATCTGGGATTTATGATAATGTCATAAAATTTATAAAAGTTGACCAGATTTCTACAATAGAATTCGAAGATTTCAAAATAGATATGTGTTATAAAGTCCTCTGGAAATTATGCCAAAAACTCCCAAATCCCAAAGGACAATATCCTTTAAAATTAATTCGTGATGAGTGTGCTAAAGCACTTGGATTCCAAGAACCTTATGATTTCGAAGAGGAAAGGTTAAAATTTATAAAAAACATACACACAACTCTGGGTACAATCGGATATAAATCTGTTGCACTCACTGGAAATTATCGTGGAATTTATGTCAAAAAAGAAGATATTGAAATTGAATCTCAAGCTAGAGGAATTAATTTAAATACACCAATAATTACAATGTAATTACTATTTAGCATATATTTAAATATAATCAGATATAATATATTTATAAAAACAAATTGATGTTTAAAAAATATTATGGAGTAGATAAAATATGGTAAAAATAAAATTTTCGTCAGCATTAAGTAATATAACACACTCAAAAGAAACAATACTTGAAATCAGTGATACAACTATCAAAGTTATTCTTGAAAAACTAACAGAAATGTTTGGTGTAGATTTTGAGAAAAGAATGTTAAATAATGGAGAAATGAGTAGATTTGTTAATCTTTACGTGAATGGTGAAGATATTAGATATTTGGGTGGTCTTAATACTCTTGTAAAAGACTCTGACGAGATTTCAATTCTTCCAGCAATAAGTGGTGGATAAAAGTAATAATATAATTAATACTTAGCAAACACTTATATAATTTAGAATCCATTTATATATGAGAGTGAAATATTTATGGTTTTTGATCAAGAGGGTGAGAGGAGGATTTAACTTTGGAAACTTCGAGTATTAAAACAAATTATGAACAACCAGTAAGTTCTGAAGAAATAAAAATGAAAAAAGTATTGGCTGTTCCAAGTAAAACATTTCTAAGAGATCTTGTTGAATATCATAAAGATACAGAACCAGAATTAAGAAGACCACTTAATTTCAAAAAGATCAAATATATTAAGAAAGTAGCTGTACCAATGAAAGAATATATAGAAAGAATTAATACTAATGATACAATAGAAGATGATATAGTTATTGGTGGGTCTGCTGCTGCATGGACTCAAGTGTGGGGAGTAAGAAAACCAAAAGATTTAGATTTATACACGAAAAAGATGTATCAACTTAAGAAAGACGTAATAGCAATATTAAGTCGAAAATATAAAAATATATCATCGAGAGCAATTATAATTAAGAGAGACGGAACAAGAGTTATACAAGTGATGATAAACAATAAACCAGTAGTTGATATAAAATCTCATATAAAAACAGGAACATCTATCAATATATTTGATAAAGACATATTCTATGATTTTAAATCCATGTCTCCTTTGAGAATAGGTAATATTTTTTATGTTCCGGTAAATGAACTTCTTGTGAGAAAGGCACAAGGAATAAATAGATATCATTATGAAAAAATAGAAAGAGGAGAACCTCCAGGAGACAGAGTTAAAAAAGATCTAGATGATTTCTTTACGATTTCAAGGTCTCTTGATAGAAGTAAAGGCAAAAAGAAGAAACAATCGTCAGGTTTAACAGGACTCGGAACGGAGGCATTCTTTTAATATAATGTGGAGTAAATAATTATGGCTAAAAAAGAAATATCATGGACTAAGAGAGATAAGCAAATATTAAAACTTAGAAAAGAAGAACAAATTGACGAAGATGAAGATTGGGCTGCCCGAGACAGACAAATTATGAGACAGCGAAGAATAAAAGAATTATGTAGAATTTAATATATTGTATAAAAATGATAAAAATTGAATATTGTCCGAATGAAAAGAAAGAAACAAGACATGAAGTTAAAGAATTTGATACAGGAAAACAGAAAGATATATCTAAATTTTGTTTATCTTGTGGTCTTTGGAGACACATGTCATCTAAATCTAAAAAATTAATATACAAACAATACCTAGAATTAAATCCATCAAAAAAATACAGAGGAATGGATGTAGACAAAGGTCTTAATACAAATATTTTAGATAAAATGAATTCAAATAAAAGTATTAAGATTATATCAGTATGTACAGGACATTCAAGATCAGTAGAACCATATGCAAAAGTACATACTTATCCTGAAGTTGTATTTTGTTCAAAAATTAAATTAGTTGTCCCAAAAATTAAAGATACAACAATGAAAACTGAAAAATCTATGTATGGCATCTGTTATAGATTAATTGGAAAGAAAAATATATCTGAATGGTGGAAAAATATTGCAGAAGTTGTTTCTAAAATTAATTCTAAAGAAAAATTATCAAATCTAAATATAAATACAACATCGAAATTTTGGAATTTTTAATTATGAATAATATAACAAATAATAAAATTATTGAAAATCTTAGAAATAATAAATTTATTCCTTCTAAAGATTGGAATATTTTAATATCTTTTATTTTAAAACGTATGGGTATAAATTCAAGTAAAATAGATATACATATTGTTTCAGCTTCTGATATGAAGAAAAAAAGAAATTTTCCAAGAAATTATATTGGTGGAAGTATTTTAAAATCAGAAGACCCATCACTTAAAAAAGATGAAATTTGGATAAATAATAAATTATCAGCAGGACAAATAGTAAGAGTTTTTGGTCATGAATTGGGTCATATAGTTACAAAAGAAGGTTCTGTAAAAAAATTTGGAAGACTTATTGCAGAAAGTAGTGCATTTTCTATTGATAAAAGATTTGTTAAAATATTTAATGAATTATATAATACTCATGTTACAGAAAAAGATCCATGTCATGGTTCTAATAAAAAAGAAAAAGAAATATATTGCAGTGCGTGGGAAAAATCATTTAGTATAATTCCTGTAATAAAAAAAGAATATAAAAACTTTGATTATTAGGTGACTTATGGAACAAAAATGTAAATATAATTTGACATTAAAACAATGTAATGAGAAGTGGGAACCTCCATGTCAAGGAGACAATCATAATTGTGAATTATTGAAACCAAATAATAAAGAATATTAATTATGAATATCATAAAAACCTATGGGAAATTTAAAGTATTTGTTTTTTAGTACCAAAAACTATATATCTCATAAGAGATATAGTGGTAATTGTCCGAAATGCGACGGAATATAGTTGGCTCCCTAAAGTGGGCAGCCATGTAAAATGTCTGGATGAATAATGGAAAGAAGATCGGAATGTAGTAATGTTCCAGTTCTCCAGTGTGATCGAGGTGTCGTCGCACGAGACAATAGAACGGTATTAACCGAGATAGGTTATGCCTGAAGAAAAAAGGAACATAAATCTCCAATATAGAGGAAGACACTGTGCGATGCATAGCAAACTCTTAAAAGGAGAAAAGAACACGGACAATGAAAGTGTCTACAATTGCAATGGTTCATTGTCCTTATATTTATTCTCCTATATATGTTTTTAAGTAGAAAATTATTTATACCATTAGAATCATAATGATTATTAATAGTAAATTAATGGAGGAAAATAAATATGAAATTGATAAGAAAAATCCAACTGGTAATTGATCAGTCTGAAAACTCAGATAATGCCACTATGCAAGCCATGAAGATGGCAAAGAAACTCGATGCAGAAGTTTCTTCCCTGTTTGTGGTAAATACCCATATGCATAAAACCCCAAATGTTATCGATGCCATGGTGCGCACGGGGAAGAAACAACTTGATAACCTGAAAAGCATGGCAAGCAATCTGGGTATTAATATGACCACATCCAAAGTGCTGGTAGGCGGCCCTACACACGATATCCTGAAAGAGACAAATGCCAATCAATCAGATTTCCTGATTATGGGGGCAGGAGACAATAGTCCTAATAGTAATGTGCAGACTAAATTGATCCGTAAAGCCAAAACTAACTTTATGCTTGTGAGGGATAATTTGAAGGATCAAGATCTTAAAAAGATATTGGTACTCACAAATGATACAGAACTGGAAAAAGCGCCTTTGTTCGCAGCAAAGCTATCCAGGGAATATGGCGCAGAACTGACTGCATGCCATGTCGTGGATGTGGAAGAAGGATTGATCAAAGAAAGAGTGGTCTATCTGCCAGAAGCCTCAGGTCGAACTAATATGCCACGCAGAGGGCTTGGTGAGAATGTTTCATTGTCTCCGACATTGATCGCGAGGCTGAAAGACGACCTTACCAGGGAAGGCCATAAAGTGACGGACATTGTAGCCAATATTGCAAAAAGTGTGGGTGTTGATAACACAAAGTCAGTAGTCCTTAATGGTAAGCCAGCTGAAGAAATAATCAGATTTGTTAAGGAAAGTGACTTCGACCTTATAGTCATGGAACACACAAAGAGAAATCTACTCTCACAGCTTATTTCGGGAAGTGTTCCTGATAAAGTGGCAAGAAATGCTCCATGCTCTGTGTTGATAGTGAACAGCGCATCATAAATTCTACTTGAAGAATTTATATTATTTTGTTTGAGATATTTTATAATGTCTTCTTTTTAATATTTAGAACAGATAACTATATATATCATAAGGTTTATACTACTAAATATGACAGAAATACTTACAACTGGTTTGTTGGGACTATATAACAGAATTAACTTATTTTCTACTACAATACAAAAAGAAGTTGTAGATGTAACAGTCTTTATGGATAAAATTCCAGAAGATAATTTGGCTGCAAATCGTGTTATGATGACTGTTAGAACAGAGAGTATAATGTTAAGTGGAAAAGATGTTTCTCCTGAAGGATTTCTAAGAATTCTTTATGATGATGTGGGGAAAATACACACAAAGAAAGAATATGAATCTGTAAGAGAAAATTATCAACCGGAATTTAACACTGGAACAGATTATATAGGAGAAGATAATAGAAAGATAGGAAATATAGTCATGCTCATAGCAAGAGCAGATTTTCATATAAGACATGGTCATGATCTATTTCTACACGAATATATACAAATGTTATCAAATAATGGTGCAATAAGAGAGGACTTATGAAAATAACAAAATATTTATGTGAAATATTCGATAAAGAAAATAAAGGATATGTTACAATAGAAGATATAAATGAAAAAATAATGTCATCGATCGCAAAAAACTTTATATTTCTTATTGTTATTGGATTTGTATGTATATTTTCATTTGTTATTTTTTCTATGATTGGAAAGTTATTTCTTGAAATGATTTACCCGACAGGTTATATTTTTGGAGATATTTCTGAAGATATTTCCATAATTAATTTTTTTGTGGGAATTAGTTTTTTTGTTATATTTGTTATAATTATCATGATTTTATATGAAATTTGGGAAAAAATAAAATTACTTAAAGTTGTTGTTTGTCCATTAAGAAAGGAGTAAACTCATGAGAACAAGATTTGTAATATTCGGATACGAAGTAAGAATAAGACCAGAATATGAAATTAAACTTCATATTACAGATTTTCCAAGAGATGATATTATGGAAGAAATATGGGAACACGATTTCTCTATAAATAAAAGAATTAATGTTATGATAAAACATCATGGATTCATAGAATATATTTTTAGAGACTTTGACATAGCTTTGATATCTTTTCGCGAATCTGCAATAATGTTATTAGAAGACGTAATGAAATCTCTTAAGAGAATAAGAGACAATTTGGCTATTGCAGGAGCCATGGATGAAGATCTTAATAAATATGATATGAAAATTCACGAATGCTTCCAAAAAACTTTAAATGTTATTTCAGAAAGAATAAAAGATCCACAAAATTATCAAATAGAATCAGATAAAGAACTGTTATCTACATTAGAATCATTTAAAATTTATGAATATCATAAGGAATGATTATGGACGAACTTTGTATGATTGGGAATATATTGTGGGAAGAATCATCAGAAGAAAATTTTAATGAAAAGAAATATAAAAAATATGTAGAACATATCAAAAAATGTTCTGTGTGTTGGGAGGGTCTTGAAATGTCAAAACACGACATGGAAATACTAAATGAATTTTCATAATAAAATCATATGAAATTAACTTATAAACAAATAAGTATATAAGTGTTTAACTTAATTTATGTGTAATAAAAACTTATTTTAAAAGAGGTATTTAATTGAAAATTATTGAAAAGATAATAACCTTAGAAGATAAATCAGAACCATTAACAATTGTTCCAATCGGAGATATTCATTTAGGAGCAGATGGTTGTAATATAGAATATTTAAAGAACACAATTGAGTGGATTAGAAAGAAACCTAATGCTTATATGATAGGAATGGGAGATTTTTTGGATTGTATTGTTATGAGTGATTCGAAGAGATTCGACATAAAATCTATTGATAAAAGATTCATGAAAGATTTAGACAATCTTCCTATGGCTCAATTAAAATATTTTGAAAAACTTATAGATCCGATAAAAGAAAAAATAATTTGCTGCATCCCTGGTAATCATGAAGATCAATTTCGTATTCATAATTCGATAGATGTTATGCACGAATTAAATAGAGATTTAGGTATAGAAATTGGCGATTATATGAGCTACCTAAAAATTAAATTTAATAGAAAACAATATCATACCTCTCCTGTAGTGTTTTTTCTTCATCATGGATTTGTGAGCGGCCGTAAAACTGGAGGAAAAATTAACTCTATTCAAGACCTTGCAAGTAGTTATGATTTCGATGTTGTATGTATGGGGCACTCACATGATTTATTCGCTGTGACATCAGAAAGACTTGTTTTACCTCCCAATAGAAAAGAACTTATCAAAGAAAAAAGAACATTCATAAATACTGGAACGTTTATGGAAACAACAACATCTGGTGGTTCAGGTTACGCAGAAAGAAAATGCTATCCAATTGCGAAAATTGGAAATGCACGTATTGACGTTTATCCAAATAGAAGACCTCGTCCCGATATTCATGTGAGAATCTGAAATTTATGCCAAGTATAGACTAATAAGCCAATAACATTATATAATATCCAATATTTCAGGAGGAGTAGTTCATGAAATATAGAAAAGAAACAATAAAATTAAATAATGTGTTAAAAGAATATGCAAACGCAATAATTAATGATTCACAACATAAAGATAAGTGGATGAAAGAATCATTAGACATTTTTGTTGATAGGTTTGTTAGAGATGAAATCCAATATGGAAGAATTCAAGCAGAGTTGAATCTTTATGAAAGTCTTGAAAGAGAATATAATATATAAGGAGAATACTAAATGAATTTTATATCAGATCTTAGAAGAATAAGATATGGATATGAACCTAAAGGAAAATCTTCATTAATATGGATAATCTACACGATTAATGGAATAATATCTTTAATAAAATTAAGAGTAATGATGTTATTTGAGAAATAATACAAATAGCATAATCTTAAATACTATTAGAATCATATGTGGTGTTGTGATTTAATAATGTATAAAGTATCATTAAGGGGAAGCACATCATATATAGGAAAGATTTATCATACTCTTCCAGAGGCAAGAAAAGTTAAAGAAGAAGCAGGTTTAGAATATCATATTTATAAAGTAGTATATGATATATCAAAATTTGGGAAAGTTATGAGGAGTTGGGAAAAGGTAGAATAAATATAACCAAAGCTTTAAATACTATTAGTTTCATTATTCTTTTAATGATAAATTATTCTGAAATCATAAAAAGAATAGAATCTGGATTGATTACTTCAAGAAAACATCCAACTCTTCCCTATGAAATTCTGAATTATACCCAAAAAGTCCAATTCGACAAACTTTGGGATGATTATACAAAAATGTGTCGTGGACTTATTTTAGATGATTCTCATAATATTATTGCGAGACCATTCCCAAAATTTTTCAACTTAAATGAAACTCAAGAAACATCTATACAAAATCTTCCTAATGAAATTCCAAAAATAACTGAAAAGATGGATGGATCTTTGGGTATTTTATATTTTGATAAATTTCAACCTTCAATTGCTACACGTGGATCTTTTGAATCAGAACAAGCAATTTGGGCAACAAATTGGATCAGAGAAAATAAATATATTTCAACAGATTTTGAACCAAATTATACATATCTTTTCGAAATAATTTGTTCAGAATCAAAGAATGTTGTAGATTATAAAGACTTTCAAGGACTTGTACTCTTAGCTGTAATTTCAAATAAAAACAGTTCAGAACTTGATGTATGGGAAGAAGCATATCGTCTTAATTTAAAGAGTCCTCAAACATATGTAGATAGAATCGAAGATATGATAGAATGGTTAAAAACAACAAGTGGAACTGAAAAAGAAGGAGTTGTCTGTCAATATTCTAATGGACTTCGACTCAAAATAAAATCTGATGATTATAAAAGACTACACAAAATCTTGTCAGATTTCTCAGAGAAAGATATATGGGAAATCTTATCACAAGGAAAAAATCTTAATTCTATGATAGAAATTGTTCCAGATGAGTTTTTTCAATGGGTAAAGGAAATAGAAACAAAATTATTACTTTCAAAGAATAAACTTATAAAAGAAGCAACAGAAATATCCCTTAAAGCTTCCCAATTACATTCTAGAAAGGAGCAAGCTATTTATATTACTTCTGCATCTAAAGAGAAACAGAGAGGATTCTCAGGACTTGTGTTCAATATTTTAGATAGTAGAACTAAAGAAGTCGAAAAATCTGTATGGAATATACTAAAATCATAATACTTAAATACTTAGCATAATATTTAAATACTATTAAATTCATATAACATATAATTAAAAGGAGTAATTAATTATGCATGATTCAGTAATGAGAAAATATTTAAATCGGTTGAGAATGGAATTAATATCAATAGGTGTAGATGTTCCAAATAATATATCACACTCAGAACTCGAATATCTGTGGGCAGGTCATAAACAAGCAGGACACTTTGATAATTTAATAAAAAATACAATCTCAACAGGGAGATTTTAAATTATGGATCAATATGTAATTAATGTCGACAAAAAATCATATGGGAGAACAAATGATTATAATTATGCAGTAAGTATGTATTTTACTGCTATCAGAACATTTCCAGACAAAGAGGTAACAATAAAAGATATAAAAAATAATTTGACATTATCTTCTTCTCATAAAAATCATGGAATTTTAAATACAACAGAAACAGGGAGATTTTAATATGTGGAGATATTATATAGTTGGACTTTATAATAATAAAATTTATGCAATGGCAAAAACCATACATGAAGCAAGAAAAGAAAAAGAAGATATTGAATATTATCATCATATAAAAGCAAAAATTATTGATACTAAAACAGCACCATTATATGAAACACAATTCTCAGGAACAGTTCATACAGGAGAGTATTAAAAATATGATAAAACCATACATAGAAACAGCAAGTGGAAGAGCATACTACTTAAAAACAGAAGTAGAAAATGCGTATGGACGATGGAATGATAGTTATTATACTGGAGCAGGAGAATATGTTATACATGAAGGTAAAAATCATCATGTATATAAGATAAGGGGTCTTCCTGATCATCTGAGGTTATGAAATGATGAATATAGATAAATTAACAATACTTTATGATACACTAAGAGAAGGATGTTATAAAGTTGATATAATATCTATATCTCAAAGACACAGACATGAAAATGCTATAGATTTAGTAAATGAAGGATATCTAAAGGAGATGTCAACAAAAGGATATTATGTAAGATTCAAACTTACACCAAAAGGAAGAAAATATATACTTTCTTATGACAAAGAAATGCGTGGAGATTATGGAAGTACAATTCTAACAGGTAAATTTTAAAGGAGAAACAAATATGGTAAGATTAATAATAGATAAACAAGACAATGAATTGCATATAAATATCGGCGAAAGTAATAGAGTGCTAAGATCAGCAACTATTTTTAAACATGATGGTATATATGAAATACAAGCATTATATGTTCAAGGTCTTCAAAGAAGAGCTTTCAAACAAAAAACAAATCCACTCGACAGAAAATATATTTCTCTTTTTAAATTAGTAAATCCAAAACATTCTAGTGGATTCAAATATTTCTTTGCAAAAGGAAAAAATTGGTATATAAATTATTATAAACATTAAGGAGAATAAAACAATGGTAACATTAAAACAAGTAAAAAAACTCGGATATAGAGACGAATTATATCACAAAGACTTGAAAGATAGTCAGGGTCATTCAATGAGAGCAAGAGTTAATGGTAAGATTCAGTTATGGAAAACACGACCAACTGAGTTCAGATTACCTATGAAACATGGAATGTATGATACTTTTCAGCTTACACATTTGAATGCAGATCAGTGGACATTAAAGCCGAAACACACAGGAAAATAATTATGACACTCGGAGACAAACCAAATTTAAGCATTCATTCTCATCCAGTAACAGGAAAAGTTTGGATGCACAAAAAACCTATGAAATCATTTTATACAGAATCATTACACAATGGTGGAGAAGTAGAAATTTTTGAAGATGGAACTGTAATAGTTTTCGACGAAGATGGTTACAGAGTATCTTCAATAAAATTCAAAAATCAAGATTCTGCAATAGATTATCTTAAAACATACGGATGGAAGTTAAGGTGAATTTATGGTATATGGAGTTGGAAGAACTAAAAAAGGTATAGATCAGTTGCATAATAAATTAAAGAATGCAAGAGAAGAACAGGAATATCAGAACTTAGGACGTATCGGAAAGTTTCATATTTATAAATCAGACCCAAATTATAAATCTAAAGGATGGGGAGATTTTAGATGGATTAAGATGGAGTAATTATGGTAAAATTTAGAACAACAAAAGCACCACATGGATGGATAGTGAAAAAATTATCGGAAGATAATAAACTATTAGACAAAAAACACTTTGAACATAAATCAGATGCAGAATATTGGGCAAAAATTGGTGGAAGACAAGAACATATCAAAGATTACTTAAAAGACTTAAAGAAGAGGTAATCATGTCAGAACCACAAGTATTTGAAGCATCAGAAGCAGACTTTACACCATGTGATGTATGTACAACTATAAATCAATGGAATATAGTAAAAACTCATAGAAAATATGGTGATATAACACATCATGATGTAGTATGTAGAGTTTGTAGAAGTCCTGCAATAATTTTTAATGATTGAGAAGGAGAAAATAAAATTATGACAAGTAAAACCAGAAAAGAAGGATTTAAAAAATCTATGAGATGTCCTGAATGTAATGAAAAATTACATCTAAAAAATAAAAAATATTATTGCTCAGAACATGGTTATATAATTCCTTCTAAGACATATCCAAAACATGCAAGTATGCATACAACAGAAAAAAGACCAATTGGTCATAAATATAGAAAATGAGATTATGAGGAGGAAATTATGTCAAACATGTATATAGTAACAAAAAATAAAAAGAACTATGATCAGCTTTATAGTACTTTAAAAGATGCAAGAAAATCACAAAAATATCTTGGAAAAGGATATCATATTTACAAAACTGATGCAAGATATAAATCAAAATCATTCGGAGATTTTAGATGGATTAAGATAGAATAATGACACAAAAACAAGATAAAGAAAAATTACAATCAATGGTTGATAGAGCATCAGCATTAGAGCTGGAACTTGTATGGATTCCAAAAATAATGACTAGACAAACTTCTTCTGAAATTCAAAGAGGAGACACTATCGAAGTAAATAAAATTGGTTTGAGTGGATATGATGGTCGATTTATTTCCGATATTTACAGAAGAATTCGAGAAGGAGATCATCTTTCAGAAGGACAAGCAAGAGCAGTAAGAAAAATTCTAAGGAAATATTGGAAACAATATCTTGATATGATGTTTTCTACAATAAAAACTGGTAAATATTAAAAGGAGATAAATTATGATACCAAAACTAACAAAAAGAGAATCGAAACTCTTACAAGAATTAGACGAAGAAGACAGACCATATTGGAGTGAAAAGATTGGAAGATGGAGAGATACCCCAACAAGTTCTTTTAATAAAAATATGACAATTGATGATATTGTAAAACATATAAAAAATAGAAGAGAACATGAAAAGAGAATGTCAGAAATGAAAGCATATGATGTTGGAACATCTTTCAGAAGTCATGTATTATCAACAATAAAAACAGGAAGATATTAAAAGGATATATCATGAGTAAAACTGAAGAAATTAAAAAGTATATTCGAAGTATAAGAAATAAAGATAAAAAAGAATATGCTATCGAATACGCAAAATGGACAAAATTTGGTGGCACAAACGATTTTCCAAGATCAAAAAAGATATCTGCTATGGCAGAACAAGCAGTATTTATGCACATAAATAAAATATTAGGGAGATAAAATATGAAAAAATATGAAGTAACAATGTATGGTGGAGAAGGAGAAATTCTTTTTCAAAAAATATATGAAGCGAATTCAAAGGGTGTAGCAAGAAAAATGAGTGAAAAAGAGGTTGTTGCAGCATCGAATAATGTATTTATTGAAGCCAAAAAATTCAAAAATGGAATTACACTTCGAGAAATTCGAGAAGCAACAGGTCTTCCAAAAAGTATAGTTGGTGTATAGATAATATAATTATATTTAAATATTATTTTCACATAAACTTTATATACTTGTAAGTCTAATTATACATTATGGTTAAAATTGAAGAACAATCTAAAAGAATTTACATATCTTGGTCTAAAATATAGATCACATGATGTAACATTTAGATTAAAGGATTTAGATAAAGCTCTAAAATTAGCCGAAAAATGGATGAAAGAACATTACGGAACAAAATTTATCGGATTCGAATTCAGATCAGATCTTGGAAACAAATATGTTGCAAGAATTGGTGAATTTCATCCCATTGGTACTCATTTAAACGATAGTTGTACTATTCAGAATATTGGAACACAATGGAGAGTAATTCTCTATTATAGACAACCAATATCTGAATATTCTAAAAACCAATTGTGGAAAATTTAGGATTTCAATAACTACTTACATAAGATTTATATATGTTTGAGTCTAATATAGAAATAGGAAATAAAATAATGACAACATATAAAGTGACGAAAAGTCCAAAAGATAAAGCGGATAAATATTATACAGATTTAATGAAAGCCTTAAATACTAAAGAATTTCTTAAAAAGCAAAGAAAAGATGGATATTTATATCATATATTTGGTATGAGTCCGGATTTAGATCAGTGGTTCAAATTGGAGTGAATAAAGTATGACAACATATAAAATAGTATCTATAATAGAAGGAATCAAAAGAGAATCTTTTGTTGATGCGGATTCGAAAGAAGATGCAATAAAAAATCTTGATAAACACCTACAATCTTATAATTTATTTATAGATGAACTTATATCTATAACAAAATCAAGAAGATATAACAAAAAATTATTAGGCACAATAAACACAGGAGAATATTAAAATGAAACTTGAAGATATAAGAAAAGAGATTGGTGCAGATAGAATAAAAAGAAGAAGAGATGGAATAATTACTGTTTGGAAAAGACAAGTAAAAAATCCACATACAAATGTAATTTTAGATTCATCCCAAGAACTTGTTGAAAGAATAAAAAGACACTTTCAAAATGTAAGAATTTTAAATGTTGATGAAGATTTTATAAGAGCAAAAGGAAAATATCAGGGGCACTCATACTGGGTTGTAAATTTTATTTTAGAATCAAAGAATAAATTATTTGGAACAATCACAACAGGAGAATATTAAAAATTATGGGAAGAAAAGCAATAGCTGCAACACAATCTGTAAGAAGAGAATTATTAAGAATAAATAGATCTGATAAACCAAAAGAAACAAAGGATTACAGATTCGAATTTGAAGATATATACTCAGGAAGAATACAAAAGGGAATAGAATGGTTACAAGCAAAAACAGATTCACAAGCACTTAATAAATATAATAAAAAACATCCCAATGCAAAGCTAATTACATGGGGAAGTTTTGACAAAGAATCTTTTGGAAAATCAACAATTATAACAGGAGAATATTAAAATATGATAAGAAAAATACATAAGCCAAGCTATGATGTAGATGTCTACAACAAAGAAACAAACAGATATGTAGGAACGATCAGCAGAAAATCGACTCACGAAAAACAATTTGGAAATTATGGTGCAGTTGAATATAGTGTATTAGGAAGAAGATACTGGTCTGTTGGTGGACGAGAATTATATCTTGCGCCGTCTGTTATCGAAAAATTGAAAATTAAAGGAGAATTAAAGAAAATTTAAATAAAATATATATTCAAAATATGATGAGGAATTTTTGGATAATATAAGGATAAATTATGACAACAAAACATAAAATAGTAATGAAAATGCCAGTAGATGATGTTAAAAATAAAAAATATGGTATAACCAATAGAGCATTATATCTGCTTGCTACAACAAAACAAAAGTATGGTGGTTATGATGTTATTACGCCAGAAGTAAATAATGCTGCAGGAGAATTATTCAGAAATAATTTTGTTAAAGTGGTAAAACAAAGTGGAAGACACATAAAATTTGAAATAACTGAAAAAGGTAAAAAAGTAAAAGAAGCATATCTAAAAGAGACAGAAAAAAGATAATTGGCTTAAATAAATAATAATATATTTATAAAGATGTCTCATACTCTCAGAATATATAATAATTCAAGATTAAAAAAGACACAACGATATAATCTTGATGATACATTAGATATAGATCCTTTTTTCAGAGTTAGTATTAAAAGACAAATAGGATTACCTTTCACAAAACGAAGCTGGATTTGTATGGGAAAGTGTCCATGTTGTCGTGATCATAGTAAAGATCAGAGAAAACTCCGGAAACAAAGAAAAGAACAATTTAGATTCCAATTAAAAGAAGAAATTCAATGTCTGGAATTATAAGAGGATACGAAGAATATTTCAAATATTCAGATGATCCAAACTTAAAAAGAAATAGTATATTTTATTTATTTGATTCTTTTACTGCATGGGACAATGATGGTGGTAAAGATATACCCAAAAATAAAATAATCTTGAGAGAATTAAAAAGAAATAGATTTTTGGCTCATCCCTAACAAATAACTATATATCCTTACACGTTGTATTACCAATTGGTAAGAAAACCAACGAGGTAATAAATATGAACTCAAATGATGCAATGTTCTGGATATGTATATTCTGCTTGACCCTTATAGGTCTATAAGGGTGAAGAAGAAGAGATAAATAATCATGATAAATGAAAAGTGCAAAGATTGTTTAGATTATGAACAAGGGGATGTATACGTTAAGATTAAAGATACGTATATA
>Ga0180732_1001024_pt1 | contig 18883 bp, 15 predicted proteins | sample KR11_01MetaG_FD_148674 | JGI IMG/M metagenome (GOLD analysis project Ga0180732, IMG submission 148674) | Groundwater microbial communities from the Olkiluoto Island deep subsurface site, Finland - KR11_0.1 MetaG | ecosystem: Environmental > Aquatic > Deep subsurface > Groundwater | place...
TATGCAAATTGCACAGGCGGGGGGAAAACGTTTCAATCCACGCTCCCGCATGGGGAGCGACCTGAACTGGACATAAACTTCTTTGCCCTCTTCAGGTTTCAATCCACGCTCCCGCATGGGGAGCGACATGATATTGACGGATCCAACATATGGGCTTGATAGTTTCAATCCACGCTCCCGCATGGGGAGCGACAAACCAGTTCTCAACAATGTCTCCAACTAATTCAGTTTCAATCCACGCTCCCGCATGGGGAGCGACTTACAGATTACGCCAGTTCCAGAATTAGTCAAAGGTTTCAATCCACGCTCCCGCATGGGGAGCGACGGAGGATTTGGTTGGATATACTTTAACCCAACTTGTTTCAATCCACGCTCCCGCATGGGGAGCGACTTGAATTCTCCCTCTTCTTTTTGTGCCGTCAAGAAGTTTCAATCCACGCTCCCGCATGGGGAGCGACTAGAATTGTAGTTGAATATGGTTTGAGTTATTCAGTTTCAATCCACGCTCCCGCATGGGGAGCGACAAAGATGATGATGGAACTTCAGCAGAAGTTTAAAGTTTCAATCCACGCTCCCGCATGGGGAGCGACCTGCAAGGTTGCAATTAACCCTATCACTATTAGGAGTTTCAATCCACGCTCCCGCATGGGGAGCGACGTGGGAAGGTTTTAAGGAGATGTAACGCAATGAGTTTCAATCCACGCTCCCGCATGGGGAGCGACTCATTAAGAAATCGTCTAACAAGCTCTTTTACCGGTTTCAATCCACGCTCCCGCATGGGGAGCGACTGTTTCTTTCTAACTAACTTAATTTAAAAGGGTTATTTCCTGTTTTTTGCGAAACCGCTTTTTTCGACTTATAATATCTTCGATTGTCAAAAAACATTTTTGGCAAACTCCTTGTTTTCAACATATCACACGCAATGCGAACCTCATTGGCAATATATGCCGCCTATATGAAGCCCCTGCTGGAGCAATAGCGGATACAGCCATTTGTGAGCTTCAGGTTCGCAAACGAATTCAAACAATCAATGGCCCCTCCTGGTCGACTGTTTTTTTGGCTCCTACATGTTCTACACGATGCCTCCAGTTTGAACCCAGGTAATAAAACCTGAGGCTGTCTTCCTTCAGGTCAATCTCATCAACCAACCTCTGGCGAAGGAACGTCCACTGGGCAGGATCGACTATACACTCAAAAACGGAATACTGAACCCGCTGCCCATAATCCAGACACGCCTTTGCCACCCTGCGCAAACGGCGCTGCCCTCCGTCCTTGCTTGTAGCAACATCATAGCTGACCAGGACAAACATCTTGTCTCCTCTTTATTTCCAGATAAAAGGCGGATAACCATCCAGATCACCGCGTAAGTAACGAGCCAGCAATAAAGCCTGCATATGAAACAACAAGCCGATTGTGACCTTTTCTTCAATAAACGGATGCATTATCTCATCCTGTTTTCGTTTCTGATAGGCCACCAAAACGATTTTTCTTGTTTCGTCATCCATCAATACGGCCCCTGATTCTGACTTTTTAAATCCTTTTTTCTGCACCTGTGAAAGGTTTATCAATGAAAGTGTCAAGCGGTCTGCAATAAAAGGACGAAATTCCTCCATCAGGTCGAGCGCAAGACCTGGTCTGCCAGGACGGTCTCTATGCAAAAAACCGACTGCCGGATCCAATCCCACAGTTTCAAGGGCAGAACGGATATCGTGCATTACAAGAGTGTACAAAAACGACAGCAGGCAATTCACATTATCCAATGGAGGCCGCCGATTTCGATCTTGAAAAAAGAAGTCTTGTTTTTGAGAGGTAATCAGGTGATCAAACACTTTAAAATAGACACGTGCTGCATCGCCTTCAATACCCCTTAAAGTGTTTAAAGATAAATCTGACTCCAGTTCTCTTAAAGAGCTGTTGATGTGCAGGGATGCATGTTTAACCTTGTCGGCATCTATCTTATCGAAGTGATCTCTAAGCGCCCGCTGCAATACTGTGCGACAGTTGGCAAGTTTGCCTGTAAGCACGGCCCGTGCCATTTCAGCAGAAATAGTCATATCATCTGCCCTGCGGTATTGCTCCCGCCGCAGCAGAACATTTCCGGAAACAGGGCCCTGAACCCTTGCAAGAAAGCGTCCATGCTCAGACAAAAAGCTGATACCCACATCACGCTCGGCGCAAAAGCCCATCAAAAACGGGCTGCAACCAACGTTGCCGAAACAGACAATTCCTCCTAACGTATGGACAGGGATGCGCAGGCGGGTTTCTTTTTCCACCCTTACGACAACCGATTCACCTTCTTTTGCGAGATAAGCCCCCTGCGTAGTTACGAAAAGGGTATTAAGATGTTTTTTCATGACTCTCGAATCGCTCCTGATAAGTAACGTTTTACGGAACGCTTTCTTTCAATAGTTTTCGGCAGACATATCTTCACCAGTGAACAACTGTCACACTTTGGCGTATAAACAGGCTTTGGGGTCCGACCGGATGCAATCAGTTCGTGAAGACGCATTGCCGTGTCTTCGGTCTGCTGTCTCAATGCTTCATCAAAAACAGCATCTGTCCGCCGGCGCTTCTTCCCATAAAAAAGTGCACCACACGGAACCTCAACATCCAGCATTTCTTCCAGGCACAGAGCCTGAGCGCAAAGCTGCACTTTGTCGCAATTATCCTTCTTCGGCTTGCCCCGTTTGTATTCCACGGGAAAGGGTACCCACACTGCCGATCCTGCTTTCAACGAATCCGGCTTCCGATGAAACTCGACGACATCGGCCTTGCCGATCAGCCCAAGCCGCAATGATCGAATCGACATGCCGAACTCAATCCGAATATCACCTCTCGATTCCCGGTCCGCCGTATGAACTCGCTCGTGCATAATTCTGCCTTCAGCAGTGAACAGGTTCTCACTCCATATTTGCTCAATATGGATTAAAGCGCACTGCCGCTCGCAGAAAAGTATGTGCTGCAAGGCGGATAGGGGGATGAGGTCGTCTTCTGAGTACATATGAAAAAAATCCTGAAACTTTTCAGTATCAGCCTTCCTCCGAAATAAGGTTCACAATAAGCCGAATCATCAATTCCTTCTGCCCCGGTTCACTGGTGGCCGTCAGAAGGGCAAGCGCCACGAGCGCCTTGTTGCTGAAGCTTTTTTGATCCAACAAGTCATTCTTCTTGAGAAACAACAGGAAGAGAAAAGAGCCGATCCTTTTGTTGCCATCCGTGAAAGGATGATCCTTGATCACGAAATAGAGGAGATGGGCCGCCTTTTCCTCAACACTTGGATAAAGATCCTTACCGCCGAATGTTTGCTGCACTGCTCCGATAATTCCGGCAAGAGCATTCCCACGTTCCTGGCCAAAAATTTCACTCGCCTCTTTCCTGACCATTAACTCTTTTTTCAAGGCGGTAATGGCCTGACTGGCCTTATCAAACTCCAGGCCGGACTTGGCAACGTGTTTTGTCTCCAGAGCCGGCAGATTGTTTTCGTCATATTGCAGAAGAAGCTGCCATGTTCTTGCATAGCGATTGACAACTTCCAGTACCGCCAGTCCTTCGTCGCTGACAAGGTTATGACTTTCCAGAGTGCCTGCAAGCAGACTCAAAATCTGCCGCACATCTTCAACCCCTTTCTCGGCCAGTCTGCGCTGATTAAGCGAATAACCACGCACCAGATGGTCTTTTAGAATGGTGGTAGCCCAGATGCGAAACTGAGTGCCGCGTTGAGATTTTACCCGGTAGCCGACAGAAATGATGATGTCAAGATTATAAAACGCAACCGGCTTATCTGAATTTGCAATATGCATTTTTTGCATATTGCCTCGCCGTTGCAGTTCACCTTCTTTGAAAATATTGTTCACATGCCTGGAAATAACCGATTGGTCCCGTTGAAAAAGCTTCTCCATCTGCGCCTGAGTCAACCATACGGTTTCATCCTGAAGATGAACATCCAGTGCGGCCTGCCCGTCCTCAGACTGATACAATACGATTTCGCCGAGATCGGAATTTATGTCTTCGTTTTTTCTTGCTGCTTTTCGAGTCATTGTTATTGCTCCACGTTGCTACTTTTTTTCCTTCAACCGCTTATGGCTTTCCTGTTCAGCCTTCGGCATTGTTTCCATCACACCTCCTGTCAATCAAGAATAAATATTTCCTGGCCATACAGGCGACCTGAACAAGTTCCGGAGGCCTTACAGTCTTCAGTCGCCATAGGCGTAATTTTGTTTACCGCTACAAGCCGCCTGCACCATCTGGTTCTCTTTTTATATCTTTTCTTCAAGAGTTACACCTTGTGGCACATTGCTCTTATCGATTTTAAGATCGTAATCAGAGAATGCACGCGCAGGTTTGGTGATATCTGTTGCTCGTTTAACTGTTACAAGATCGAACAACTTGTGAGCGGGTGCATTGCCAAGCATTGAGCTGTGTTTAAAGACAATCAATTTGCGTGCATTCATTTTTCCTCGTGCTGCAGAGTGATCATGATCAAACATGTTAATGAGTGACTCCCATAACAATTCCAGGTTTTCTTCTGAAAATCCGGTCTGGGCGGCTAAATGCGCTGAGATATAGCCTTCCGCACGATAAAGGGCATAAGGAACGATATGTTTCCGTCCCATTGTCCGATTGTCACCACTTTGTTGTTTTGCTTCCTTTTCCGTTTCTACTGCCATGCGTGTTATGGTAACTTCCATTGGAACAATGGAGTCTATACTGCGGGCAAAGTTCAATTGAACAGGGCCTCGAACCTGGCCACAATTATTTTCCTTAGTTGACATCACGGCACCAAAGGTTCGAACATCAAAGAAGTTCCTGCACATCCATTCTCGGGCTAATTCAATGGTTTTTGCTTCGTTGTTTCCAGCTTCTTTCTTCACCTCTTCATAGGCAGGTTTCCGGACTGAGCTGAGGACAGCTTTCTCTCTGATATAGATTTTATAAGGAGATTGATTGCCCTTGACAATCTCCACAAAATTGCGGATTTTCCGTTTCAGACAGACATCGGTAACAAGGCCGTAACTTGTTTCCGGGTCAATTCGGGGCATATTTCCAGCGTCCGGATCGCCGTTGGGATTGCCGTTTTCCACATCAAAAAGATAAACAAACTCGTAGCGGTTTTGTATAGTATTACTCATTGTTATCCTCCTTCTTGTCTGATTTAGTGTAAAAATCTTTTCGCTGGTGATAATATCCGATCGCAAACAAACCCTGGTCATCTAAACTCAAATGAGCAGGAAACTCCTGAATATCCTGCATGATTTCTTCAATCATTTTGTCTGCCACATACCCATAATCCGCTTTCTGGATATGATGTTGTGAAAGCCTGAGCAATTGAGGAAACACAATGCTGGGAGTCGCAGATGCTGAACCATAATAACGATCCTTGATGGTCGTATTGGCTCCCGGGATTGCATCCCTCTGGGCTTTTTCCAGAACGGCAAAAAGCCGTCCCAACCTGTACGCAACGTTGGTTGATTCTTTATCCAATGCCATTGTGACCTCCTTTGAAATTTGGTTAATACGATATTTTCTGACAAGGCATGCCTTTATCATCGCTACACGCAGGTAGTTTATTTCCTGGTCCGCGCGTATGCGGCCTATTATTGCCGTCATCAAACTCTGAGGATATGCTACGCCTGTTAGAACCGAACGCATAATTGAGCCGGACAGAACAGGAGAGATATTCTCTGTTTTTCGCAACACCGCAGTTTCCCTTAAAAGCTGCCATATGCCAGGAAATTCCGGGTCTCTGTCGTAGTTTTTGATTATAGACAGATCCCTGAAGTGCTGGCCGATCTTAGCGCTGATATCTTTCACTGTGCTGACATGCCAGAAACGAACAGAAAGCCGTGAGGCATTAGGGGAAAGACCCAGGATGTAAAATTTCATACCTGTGTCGCCAACTTCTTCCGGCAGTTTCTTGCCATCGCGAACAGCGCTTAAATAATCACGAACTTCTTTAATATCACCGCTGTCGTCCTGAGGGTTCAGAATCAGCCCCATAAAACCTTCAACTGGTGATTCGCGCTCCGTCCAGAAAACCGTCGATGCATCCCCTATCTGGATCTTCTGGCGACTGTCGGAGCGAAGGAGATGATTAAGAGCTGTTGTATAGTTAAAGGTAATGCCTTCGCTGACCGGTGCATTGAAACTCTGTTCTTTGCCGTAAGAAACGAAAGAATCCTTGTTGAATGAGACTATGGCCGCGCCTTTTGGCTGTGCATCTTTAACATTCTTAATAGCCGGATGTATCCGAGCGATTGGAGAAGGTTTCCCAGATACGAGACATGTTGCGATTTTATTTGAACTTATTTCTCGATAATATTTTAGCCAGACGTCTTGAATTTTCGGTCGCTCATGTATGTATCTTTGTAAATCTCCATCGAGTTTGAACACAAGATTCATCCCAGCCATTTCATCCCAATACGGCAAATGAGGTGCATTTTCCGGTTTCCACGAACCTAGAAAACGCAACAAAGCAATCATTCCATCATCATCAAGATTGTCTCCCAGCTTGTAATGAAATTTTTTAAATTCCTCAAAAGCATGAAGAGCACGTCTTGGTTTCTCTTTATTATCATTTCCAAGCACATACATTGTATTGTCCCACATAAAATGGGGCGCAAGTTTAGTGCCCGACCTTTCTTCCATTTCCTGCGGCACAATCATTGCTTTAGGCAGCATCTTCTTGTTTTGGCTTTCTCTCAGATCGAGGGGGTCTTGGACCAATTTCCCTTCTTGGTCAATCAGCAGGGCAAAATAAATTTTCTGACGTCCAAATCCCGGCAATGGAATAGTCACTTCAGTATCGTCCTTGAGCCTATTGTAATACTTGTCAAGCGATTGAAGGATCATGCCTTCACCCCCTTTCCGTCAAATGGAGGGACTTCAATAATTCCGTTGCGCATTTCAGCCCTGAAGAACTTTGCTTCCATGTTGTTTTGAAAATCCATATCGTGCAGCATCCAGCCCAGATTCTGTTCTCCGACAATGCTGGATTGAGGGATGCCGTCCTCTAACAATTCAAAATGCGCGGGAAATTCACGACAGCCAAGATAGGGATGATGAAAGCACTGCCCATTGCGGGCGCGGCGGTCAAAAATCTCTTTGTGTTTTGCAGCGTTGTTATCTTCATCACCATTAAACTCAAAATGCGCTTCAATAACGCAAGAAACATCCCGCAACACCATTGCCGCACGCTGCTGACGATTATCTTCAATAAAGACCTCAACAGGAGAACAACCGTCTTTCATTGCCTTTTTAATAGTACCCGCTGGTAATTTTCCGGCAAGTTCATTGCGCCTGATATTGTCAAAGCGGATTGGATTGAGCACATGGATGCGGTCTATTACCCAGGTAATTGCAGGTTTCCAGTAAATGGCCTCAAGGATCCCGCGGGCGGCCGACGGCGTCATTACATCATAGCTAACTCGTTCTACCTTCATCTCCGGCCGTGTGAAACAGGCATAATCACCCCAGACTTTTAATTTTATCCCATACGACATTAAGACCCCTCCTTTCTCTGATAATTTATTTCATAGGTTTCACTATGTTGCTTCATCACACTATTAGGTTTCCAACTTTATGAAAGGTTGGATCCTCGGGACAAAGCCCAAGATCATCACGGTAAATATCCATGTTGGTTAGTACACAATACTGATCATGCATGCATTCGACACTGCCCGCACATACCAGACTGCCCAGTACTTTCGGATATACCTGCACAGCATAACGCTGAGCTTTTCTGGCAAAGGATGCCGGATATTCAGAATAACGCAAACCACTGATGATTTTTTCTGCTTCCTCATTCCAGGGAATGATAATGGATTCAGCGCCATCTTCTATAATCTTGAACTTTTTATCTACGACCCTGAAAGGGAAGTTCCCATTTATCGCGTCTTCGGCAAGATCATCCAGTATCCGATACTCATCAAGTCTTTCTCCTTGAATCCAGTAAAGCGTCCTGAAATATTCGGTAACCGCTTCCTGCGATAAAAGATCCTCATGGTGCCGCATCACACCTTCGGCGGTCTGGGCTGTTTGTCGAAAGTGACCCGGTGGGAGACCATCTTCAGGCGAAAAAACAAAAACCTGTCCACCTTCATGCAACTTCCCTTCCCTGTTACAGCGACCCGCTGCCTGGGCTATAGAATCAATGCCAGCCAAGGAACGAAAGACAACAGGAAAATCAATATCCACCCCGGCCTCGATCAACTGTGTGCTTACAACCCGGCATGGGATATCATCAAGTAGGGCTGATCTTATCTTGTTCAGGGTTGCTGTCCTGTGTGCAGGACACATCAGAGCACTCAGGTGATAACAACCTTCTTTTTCATTATGAATCCGCTCGAAGATGAGTCTGGCATGTTTCCGTGTATTTACGATACACAAGACCTGCTTGCATTTGTTTAATCTTTTCGCCAATTCATCATCGGAAATCATCGGCAGTTTTTCCACTTGAACCCGTTTAAACTCGGCATAAAGTTTACTAGGGTCAGAAACAATCTCACGCACGCCTTCCAATCCATCTTTAAAAGTTTCTGTCGTCGATAAAGCCGGCTGGGTGGCCGTACATAGGACTATTGATGTCTTGTATGCAGTCGAGAGTTCCCTGAGAACTTCAAGACATGGCTTTAACAGGGGTACCGGCAGCATTTGCGCTTCATCAAGAATAACCACACTGTTTGCTATATTATGAATCTTCCTGCATCTTGATGACCGGCTGCGAAATAATGACTCAAAGAATTGGACATTTGTAGTAACTATAAGCGGAGCGTCCCAATTTTCCGGGGCAAGGCGGGAACGATGATCTTCTTCCTTTGGTTCAAAGTTGCTGTGGTGCTCCAGCACAGCATCTTCTCCCAGAATATCCCTGAAAACAGCCGCATTCTGCTCGATAATGCTGGTATAGGGAATAACATAAATAATCCTTTCGAGACCGTGCTTGAGCGCATGTTTCATTGCAAATGCAAGAGACGAAAGCGTTTTTCCGCCTCCTGTCGGAACTGTTAAGGAGAACAGACCCTGGGGGCTTCCGGCGGCATCAAGGCAATCTTTTAAGATTGCCGCCCTGTGTTTATTGATTGATGTCTTGGGGGCATCCTTAGCTAATTGATTGAGCGCGGAGCTAAGTTTGTTGTCCAATTCAGTTAAACTGGGATACCCTTTTCGCCAGGAAGATTTTTCTTTGTTCATAAACACTTCAGTATCGAGAAAATCAGCATCTACAAGGCAGGAATAAATCATCCTTATAAAAAAGGAAATTTGAAAGCCGAAACGCTTCGGATCATGGACATTAAGATCGAAGGGTAGATTACCCAAGCTTTTACTGCTAAGGATACGTTCGGGGCAGGAGGAATAATCGGGGATGTTTTCTTTTTTTAACCGGTTGTAAAGACACGCATCATTGGATTTTCCATCCAGAAGTCCGGCATGGTGCCCGGCAATGACGTAGGCCAGCAATTTACCTTTATCTTTCAAAAGATTGGAAGCGTGTTTTGCCCCTGCTGTCGAATGATCTACACGCCCCGGTTTTGTTTCAATGTGAGCATCGCTTCCCTCTTGAATGCTGAGCTTCTGCTGAAATTCGTCCGAATACTTTCCGATATCGTGCCACAGCCCCGCCAGATAACCCCAATCCCCGGCGCCAAAAGCATCAGCAAATAAACGGGTCATTTCTGCGACATTTCTCAGGTGTTCTTCCAGCGGTTGCCAGTCAGAGGGAGGTTTAGCTTTTACTGTGTGAGCATAATATTTTTGAATCATGATTTAATCTAACAAAAATATTAATATAAGTATATTGTTCAACGGCCAAGGAGTATTTTTGGGGAGTATAAAGTAGGTATTTAGAGTACCTGCTTATATTAACGGAAAAACTCACTTATAATGAAACACCGCGTCCTATTAAGGCTACCAAAAAAGTATACATATCTTGCCACTGCGCAAATCATGAATCAGACAATTCTCATGCAGATTGTATTTGCATGTCAACAATTTCATTTCACGCCCAGCGCATTTTTAAGCTCTTCGAGGGCTGTTTCTTTAAGGATAAAGACCAGTTCATCATCCTTGCGAATCTCGACATCACCCTTTGGAATAAGGAAGTCTTTTTGGCGATAGATGGCGAAAAGCAATGCATCTTTAGGGATAGCAAGATCTACAATTTTTTTTTCGTGAAGATTTTCACCGGCCGATAAATGATAGAACTTCGCTTCTCTCCGAACCAGATTAACAAGTTCCAATATATTCAAACCCCGCGTCAGGTAACTGGCCTGAACACTTGCAGTTACAGACGGCGTGATGATATTGTCAAATCCCAGTTTTCTACTAATCGGGATAAAGTCCGGTTTGGTTATCTTAATCATGGTTTTGATATCGGCGAATGTTCTGGCCATTAATCCGATGATGATATTGCTTTGATCATTATCCGTCAGAGCTATTATGACGTCTGCTTCCTCCACCTGAGCCTTCTTCAGTGTCTCAGGGTCTGAACCATCGCCATTTATTACTGTACAATCGAGTTTATCCGCCAGATTTTCAGCTATATCTTTATCCTTTTCAATAAGGATTACCTCATCCTTCCATTCAATAAGGCGTTTTACCACCATAATGCCTACGTTGCCGGCACCAATAACAATTGCCCTCATTACATCCTCCGTTTCACCCATGTGCGGGGGTAGATAAGAATAAGAAAGGGAAATATTTCAAGCCGCCCCATCCACATATCAAAAAAAAGTATTATCTTTAAATGTTCGGAAAGATCCGGGCTGCAAATGCCTGTGGAAAGACCGACTGTTCCGGTAGCTGAAACCACCTCGAAAAGCGAATCCAGAAAATTATAGCCGGCTCCTACAAAGAAGGTCACCGAGACCAATACCGTTAAGAAAAATAAAGTGATGGAGACAATGGCTGCCTCAATATCTTCACGACTTAAAGCAATATTATTGACCCGTAAATGCGTAATCACTTCTTTGGGCTGATGAATTCTGATAACCAGGATATATAAGAGTTTTATAAATATAACCAGCCTGTATATTTTTATTCCCCCGGCTGTTGAGCCGATAGAACCGCCTATGGACATGGAAAATATAGCTGAAAGCTTTGAAAGCGCCGGAGCTTGAGCAAAATCCATGGTGGAGAATCCGCTCGTAGATTGGGCTGACACGGTCTGAAAAAAGGATTTATAGATTGCCTCTTTCCACGAACAGGTTTCAATCATGCCCAGGAAAAAAATAAACATAAGAACTGCGATGCAAATGATAAGGACGCGCCACTGCGTATCCTTGAATATGTTCAAATGGGCTTTGTTGAGAGGATGAAACATGTTGAGATTGGTGGCACCAATGACCATAAATAGAGAACAAAAGATTATGGCCGCTGACGAAAAGGCAGCGAAGCTCTCTTTTTCGGTAGCAAATCCGCCTGTAGATATGGTCGCCATTGCCTGACAGCCCGCCTGAAATAAATCCATCCCACTCAAATAAAAAGCCAGCATACAAGTGGCTGTAATAATGGCGTATGCCCGCCAGAGTATCTTTGTCGCTTTTATGGCGCTGGGAGAAACCTTGGTTTCCCCTACGGATACTGTAAATAGTCGATAAGCTGTTGTCCCCGGCCCTATCAGCACTGAAATAGTCAATACTACAATGCTGAGGCCGCCAATCCACTGGACGAATGATCGTGTAAAGAGCATGGTCTGCGACAAACTCTCTATTGGCAGAGTACTGAGGCCGGTAGTTGTGGCCGCGGACATGGCTTCAAACAATGCATCCAGGAAGGGAAGACCGGCAAATGTCCAGACCGTGGCCATTATTAAGGATAGAATGAAATAGATAAAACTGGCTAATACCAGTGCTTCCTTAATGTCCAGGTCAACTTCGGGAAGTTTTTTATCCCCGAAATAACCGATGGTAAATATAAAAAGAGTTAACATGAGGTATATAACGGTTAGAGAGAATTCCTGATAGATAATGGAAACAGCTATTGGCGCCAGTTGGAGGGCTGCCAGGATAATCAGTATCTTGCTCAGATACTTGGCCACTGCCTGGTATCTTATGGGTCTGATTAAAAAATCGCGCATTACTCACCAAAATATCTTTCTTTTTCGCTGTAAATACAGCCGCAGTATTGCTGGCGGTATAGTTCAAGGCGTTTAGATTCTTCCATGCCTTCTTTCCAGCCGGAGCGAAAATCCCGGTAGTAAAATGGAATGCCGACTGATTTTCCAATAGATTCTCCTATCGACTTTATCATGTCATGCTTCTGGAACTTGCTGTATAAAAGAGTAGAGGAGAAACAATCAAACTTTCCGCGCTTTGCTATAAGGGCTGTCGACCTCAGCCGGTCGTGATAGCAGTATAAACATCGATTTGATTCTCTGAAAACCGTGTTTTGAATAAAATTTTCAAGATCATAGCCTTCCTGGTAAATGACCTTTAGATTAATAATATTTGCATAATATTGCAGAGTTTCCTGCCTTTTTAGACACTCAGTGTAAGGATGTATATTATGTCTGTAAAAAAACCCCATTACATCATGGTTGTCGTTACGAAGGGTTTTGACCGGATATATAGAGCATGGTGCGCAACATATATGCAGCAAAATTTTCAACTTCTTTCTCCAAAAATCGCAGTTCCAATGCGGACAAAGGTTGCTCCTTCCTTTATTGCAACCTCAAAATCACCTGTCATACCCATAGATAATTCCTGCATGTTGATATTTTTTATTGCTTCATTCCTGATTTTATCTTGCAGATTCCTCAGAGCTAAAAAATAAGGCCCGACTATTTCAGAATTATTGAAGAAGGGCGGCATTGTCATAAGACCTTTGACGGATACATGTTCAAATAAACTAATTTCTTTTATCAGCTTTTGTGCATCCTCTTCATAAATTCCTGATTTTGTTGATTCCATACTTATATTTACCTGAATCAGAATTTTTTGGATCTTGTTTATTTTTTTTGCCTGCTTATTTAATTCCTTGGCGAGTTTTAAAGAATCTACTGTGTGAATCATATCAAAAAGCTTGACAGCGTATTTTGCTTTGTTACTCTGAAGGTGGCCTATAAAGTGCCATGAAACAGGATAAGATGACAGTATGTTGATTTTATCTCTGGCTTCCTGAATATAGCTTTCTCCAAGGATTTTAACGCCTGCTTTTATTGCTTCTCTGACCGTATCTTCTGGTATGGTTTTACTCGCAACCACAAGGCGAACGCTTTCAGGATCCCTGCCGCAATCGACAGCGGCTTTTTTGATACGTTCTTTAACATTAATTAGTCTTATTTTAAGAGCTTCAAATTCCATAATTTCTAATCCGCAGATTACGCAGACCCGCCTGCCACTGCGAGGCACAAGCGGGCAGGTTGCGCAGATTTTTGTGAGTTATTGGGTTAAATTCCCCGAAGCTTGCTGCGGGGCAGTTCTTTTATAAGGAATTCAATGACTTCGCAAACAGGAAGACCTACTACATTTGTATAGGAACCATTGATGCTTTTTACAAGAAAAGTGCCAAGTCCCTGAATGGCATATGCCCCTGCTTTATCAAAAGGCTCTTCTGTATTAATGTACCATTCTATTTCATCATTGGTCAGGTTTTTGAAAAGCACTTCAGTTATTATGGTTTCTGAAAAAAACCTATTCCTGGCTTTGCAACATATCGAATAACCTGTAAGAACTTTATGTATCTGCCCGCTGAGTTGTTTCAACATAGCACGCGCTTCGGTTTTTGAAGATGGTTTGCCAAGTATAATTTCGTCTATCAGGACAACAGTATCAGCTCCAATAACCCAGCTTTCAGGATATTTCTTTGATATGTCTTTTGCTTTGGCTTCAGCAAGAGTTCTTACATAAATTTCAGGTCGCGATATGGGAATGGAGTTTTCATCGATATTGCTCGGGATAACGGTGAAAGAAAGTCCCGCCTGCTTTAATAGATACTTTCGTCTAGGGGATTTGGAAGCAAGAATTATAAACGGATTATCTGATGAATTTTGCATATTATAATAATTATCAGATGCTATATTGTTTGACAAGGGGGTAAGAGCCCGAATTCATTATTTCTTATAAAACTCATAAATTAGCTCATATGTGTAAAATTTTTCATAAAGTGAAATAAATTACATATTAAATTGTATTTCATTTTCTCTTAAAATTCATAACCATTTAATATGTTTGTATATATTTTAGCTAATTTTTTTTGGTATAAATAGTGCTTACACTTAAAACAACATTAAGTTGTTTAGTAATTTACAATACCACATATAGTTGTATTTTTTTATTTGACACACAAGATATATTTATTTATATAATACATGATCTAATAAAATTTTTATAACCATAATTTTACAACTTGCCGATATTTAATGGTTTATTTGATATATGTCATCAAAATAGGCCAAAGGCAGAAAGTTTTATGAAAAACAATTCAATAGAATTTTTTAATAAAATAGGGGCTACCCAGAGTTTGCTAACCCTTCCTCATATCCTTCTTAAATTGCTTGAAGTATGTAATAAGAAACCGGTTGAAATTGAGTCTATTTCACAAATTATCAATAAAGATGCCTCGTTAAGTATGAGGCTGCTGTCAATGGTCAATCCTGTCTATTATGGTCTGCCAGGTAGAGTAACAACTATTGATCAGGCTCTTTTACTTTTAGGCCCCGATATTAGCAAAAATATTGCAACCAGCGCTATAGTACAGCAGAGCTTTAACGAGATGGGGAGTAGTTATATCTCTGCGTTAAAGATTTTATGGCGGCATTCTCTTATGTGCGCCGTGTTAGCCAAAATGATTGCCGGAAAGGTTTCATATCCCAGCCCTGATGAAGCATATCTGGCTGGTCTTTTTCATGATATCGGCAAGTCGGTTTTATTGGTGAATTGCCGGGAGCAATACACCGAGGCGCTGCAATCCACCGGGAACAATCCAGACGTTCTAATAGACTGCGAAAAACGGCTTGGGATCTCACACTGTGAGACAGGGGCACAGCTTATCAATAGCTGGTTGCCTCAATCGTTTATTGCAGATGCCGTTCTTTATCACCATGAACCACAGCACAGAATTGTTGACGCACTTCCTCTTGTCAAAATTGTATATGCAGCAAATATTCTTAGTTCCGGGATAGATGGAGATAGCAGTGACAACCTTGATATGGCAAAAGAGGTTTTGGATTTAGAGCGTTCAGTATTAGAAACGATAGTTCCATTGTCTTATAAAGAGGTAAAGCGGGCCGCAGAATCGCTGGATATAACTATTGAAGATCCTGATAATTTAGATGAATCGACTTGTGAAAAAGATGCTGCCAGGCAAAAGGAATTCGTCCGTGCGGCCATAAACATATCACAACTGCAAGGCGTGCTTCAAAATCTGTTTGAATGCCATGATGATGATTCAATACTGAAGGTTGTAAGGCAGGGTTTGCAAATTTTGTTTGATATAAAAAGCGTGCTTTTTTTTCTTTATAATCAGGAGAAAGATGCCCTGCAAGGGATTGTCGGCAATGGAGCAGGTTATGATTCGCTAATCAAGGAAATAGTTATTCCCGTTCAAGGTAAAAACTGCCTTTTGACAAGAGCGCTTGCTGAAAAAACATCGCTGGATTCTTTTGGCCATATTAAAGGAGTTAATCTCAGCATTATTGATTCCCAGATCATTCGCTTGACTAAAAAAGAAGGTATGCTGTGCATTCCCATGCTATCTCAGAAAAATTGTGTTGGCGTGATAGTTATAGGTATAGATGAACCCAAATCTCATGTTTTGTTTAACAATTTAAATTTCATAAACATGTTTGCAAACCAGGTGGCTGTTGTCATAAATGCTGAAAATGAGAGAAAATCTAAGGCAAAGCTTATTCAATCTGAGCATTTGACTGTTTCCTCGACTGTAGCTGATAAAGTAGCACATGAAGTGAGCAATTCTCTGAGTATTATGAAAAATTATCTTAAGATACTGGGGCTAAAACTTGCCAAGGATAGTCCGGCACAAGAAGAAATAATAATTATCAATGAAGAAGTAGATCGAATAAATCTTATTATTAATGAATTGTCAGACTTATTGGAACCTAAAGCAAGACAAAAGGAACTCGTTGATATTAATACTTTAATATCTGATCTTATCAAAATTACCCATGAATCATTACTGGTTCAGTCAGGTGTTGTGGCTAAATTTAGCCTGGATTCGTCCATACCTACCATTGTGACGGATAAAAATGGTCTTAAGCAGGTTTTTATCAATCTAATAAAGAATGCTGTTGAGGCTATGCCCAATGGCGGAAATATTGAAATTAATACCAGATTAATTACAAACTCCCAAGACGCCGGATTCAATAAAAAAACAGATAAAGGAGATCAGGGATTTGTTGAAATTATCATCAACGATAGCGGATCAGGAATTCCAGAAGAAATAAAGTCGAATTTATTTGAACCGTTTGTCAGCTCAAAGGGTGATGGCCATTCTGGATTGGGTCTGTCTATTGCATATAACATTATCAAGGGATTAAAAGGGACAATGAGTTGCGAAAGTGATGAGGCAACCGGTACAACTTTTAACATATTGTTGCCGATTAATGATCGGTAGAATTGAGATGTGGAGGTAATTATGTCGTATGTGCCCAAAATCTTAATAGTAGATGATGAAGCACGGATGCGGGATAGCCTGAAGATTTTGTTAAGCAATGAGGGCTATAATATACAGACCGGTTGTAATGGCAAAGAAGCAATAGAATGTTTGAACAAAGATAGCTATGATATAGTTCTCCTCGATATGATTATGCCCGGCATGAATGGCCACCAGGTTATGGATTTTATAAAAAGTCATTATCCAGATACCCTGGTTATAATTATGACTGGGCATGCAAGTGTTGAATCAGCCGTTGAATGTTTGAAAATGGGCGCTCATGATTATCTTAGAAAACCCTTTGATTTTGAACAACTTTTGGCAAGAGTAAAAAATACAATTAATCAGATTAAATTAAAAAAAGAACATGAGCTTGTCAACGGAAGACTTAAGGTAACGGAACAGCGATACCGATATCTGGTCGATGCATCACCGGATATAATTTATACCCTTAATCCAGAAGGAGAAATTACGTTTATAAATGGTGCTGCCGAATCTTTACTCGGTCGCGATACCGAGCAGCTTGTAAATAAACACTATACAGATATTGTATTTAAAGATGATATAGATAAAGCAAAATATCACTTTAATGAGAGAAGAACAGGTTCTCGTGCTACTTCCGGCGTTGAATTGAGGCTAAAGAAATCAGACAATGGCCATGATCCGGAAAAATGTTTGATTATAGAATTAAAATCCATGGGTATATATGACAAACCTGTAAATGGGACCGATAAAACATTTATAGGAACTTATGGGGTAGCAAGAGATGTAGGTGATAGAAAACGCCTTGAGGCGCAACTGCTGCAGGCTCAAAAGATGGAGGCGATAAGGGACACTGGCGGGCGGTATTGCTCACGATTTTAATAACCTGCTTATGGGAATCATGGGTCGGATTTCTTTGATAAGTCATGATATCGATTTAACCCATCCCCATTATAAACACCTCAAAAGCATAGAAGATATAGTTGGAAGGGGATCAGATCTTACCAAACAGCTTTTAGGTTTTGCCATGGGTGGTAAATACGAGGCTAAGCCTACCGATATTAACGAGCTCATAGAGAAGTGCTCTGATATGTTTGGTCGCACAAGAAAGGAGACCAGGATTCACACGATATTTCAGAAGGATGTTTGTGCAGTTGAAATAGACCAGTCACAAATCGAACAGGTTCTTTTAAACCTTTTTGTGAATGCCTGGCATGCGATGCCTGAAGGTGGAGACATATTTATTCATACGAAAAATGTTACATTAGATGATGAAGATGTTATGCATTATGGGATAAAACCCGGTAAATATGTTATGGTTTCTGTGACCGACACAGGTGTTGGTATGGATGAAGAGACACAGCAACATATTTTTGAGCCATTCTTTACAACCAAGAAGTTGGGCCGCGGTACAGGGCTCGGGCTTGCTTCAGCCTATGGTATCATAAAAAATCATGGGGGAATAATCAATGTTAATAGCAAAAAGGGTGAAGGGACAACATTTAATTTTCACCTGCCGATCGTAGAAGCACAAGTCGTTAAATCACAGATAGATGATACAGAGGAAGAAATCCTGTATGGAACTGAGACGATTTTAATAGTTGACGATGAGGATATGGTTATTACTGTTTCCCGGGAAATGCTCAATAATATGGGTTATGATGTTTTTATCGCCAGAGGTGGAAAAGAGGCCTTGGAAATTTTTAAAAAAGACAAGAATAAAATTGCACTGGTCATATTGGACATGATTATGCCGGATTTGGGGGGAAGCCAGGTATATGATGTTCTCAAGGAGATAAAACCGGATATAAAGGTTCTGCTTTCCAGCGGGTACAGCATTGACGGCCAGGCAAGTAAAATAATGAGCCGTGATTGCGATGGATTTATTCAAAAACCATTTAATATGATACAGCTTTCTAAAAGGATTAGAAACATACTTGACAAATAATATTTTCAGGTTTCTCCCTTGCTTTTTTTCAGGTTTTCAATTATTAAGCTGCTTTCTGTTTTTTACTCAAAATAGACGCAAAACCTGAGACCTTTGAAAAATGCTCAATTTTGCAAAGGTCTCAATCTGTGCCTGGGTGGCGGAATTGGTAGACGCAAGGGACTTAAAATCCCTCGGAGCATAGTCTCTGTACGAGTTCAAGTCTCGTCCCGGGCACCATAAAAAACAGGCGCTTATAAAAAACGATATATAGACTTTCAGATAAATAATTTCACTGCGTTATCAGTCAAAATCCTCGACGACGTACACATCAGCACGACTTACTCAGATTTTTCCTTCTAGCCT
>Ga0180732_1001025_pt1 | contig 18881 bp, 14 predicted proteins | sample KR11_01MetaG_FD_148674 | JGI IMG/M metagenome (GOLD analysis project Ga0180732, IMG submission 148674) | Groundwater microbial communities from the Olkiluoto Island deep subsurface site, Finland - KR11_0.1 MetaG | ecosystem: Environmental > Aquatic > Deep subsurface > Groundwater | place...
GTCCCATTTTGGCCGATCTCTGCGTTGGGCGAAAATTTTAATCCTCGAAATACTCCATGTATTCCTGCGGTTAAAATTTTCACCCGCCTTGACCTTGACCAAACTGAAACGTTTTGAAAGTGGCTCTCCCGATTTACAACACTCTTTATCCCTTTTTATGACATTTTTTTCGAGTCCCTGTTCAATTACATAAAATCAACTATCATTTTCCTGATGCAAGATCAATCTGATAGTTATTCCAATGGGCTGTTCGGAGGCTGAGAGGTACAAGCCGACACATACAGTAATAAGGTTTGCTCCCGATATGGGTATGAAATTAAGGGGAAAAATTCCCAGTGTATGAATCGCAACACATCACTGTTCACGATGTAAAACATTTTGTTATTATAATGAGCCACTTTCAAAACGTTTCAGTTTGGTCAAGATCAAGGCGGGTGAAAATTTTAACAGCAGGAATACATAGGGTATTTCGAGGATAGCGCTAAAGCTTCACTAAAGTGCAAAATTTTCGCCCAACGCAGAGATCTGCCCAATGGGGCATGGTAAAATCGAGATACGTAGATATTGGACAACATCAGATATAGATTGGCTTCAGGGCAGAGAGAACTGGAAAAATCTGAATACAATTTGTATGGTTGAGCGCGAAAGGCAATTCGACGAAAAGACAGAAAAAGAAACAAGCTATTACATTGGCAGGATATCAAATGATGCAAAAAAATTTGGCAATGCCGTCCGTAGTCATTGGGGCATTGAAAATAGCCTTCATTGGGTATTAGATGTTTCTTTCCGGGAAGATGAGAGCAGAATTAGACTTGGAAATGCACCGGAAAACTTTGCTGTGCTTAGACATATTGCCTTGAATATGATTAAAAAAGAAACAACACCGAAAAAGAGCATAAAGTCAAAACGGGTTAGGGCTGGTTGGGATAATGATTATCTTATGAAAGTTCTGGCAGGATAGATTCTAAATGCGGTTACCCTGCCCTCATGTGTGAGGTATGTTGAAAAAAGTGTCAACCAAAGTTATTATAAATTTTTGAAACGGAGATGTCACTTTGCATAATGCACCCTTTTGAAAATACCAAACGCCTTGACAGGCTGGCCGGATAAGGTTAGTTAATAATCCCATTAAATAACGGAGCATGGTTTTGTACTTTGCAAATTTACAAAATGTTGAACAGATTAATTAGTAAGGGAACATAAAATGGATAGCGACAATAATATGGCAAGCATAGATCCTGTCAAGTACAGTCTCGACAGTGAATTTAAATTCAGATGCCACAGCGGCCTATCGTGTTTTACAAAATGCTGCAGAGGTATAACTATTATTTTAACGCCTTATGATATAATAAAACTTAAAGAGATTCTTTCTCTTTCTTCGGAAGAGTTTTTGGCGATATATACTGAACCCCAGCTTCTTGAAAAAACGGATTTACCGGTTATTACCTTAAAACTTCTTGATGATGAACAGAAATCCTGCCCCTTTGTTAGAGAAGACGGATGTCTGGTTTATACGCACAGGCCAACTGCATGCCGTTATTATCCTGCAGGAGTTGCATCTCTCAATTTTAAAGAGGATTCCGATGATCAAGGGTTTTATTTTTTTGTGAAAGAACCGCACTGTTTGGGCTTTGAGGAAGATAAGATTTGGACAATCAGAGAATGGCGCATTGATCAGGGAGTTGATATTAATGATCAAATCAATGCCGGATGGATGGATCTAGTAGTAAAGAAAAGATCCTTTCCGAAAAACATCATGCTGACGGAAAAGAGTAAAAATATGTTTTTTACCGCAAGCTATGATGTTGATAAATTCAGAAGGTTTATTTTCGAAAGTTCTTTTTTAACCCGTTATAAAATTGATAATGAAACTGTTGAAAAAATTAAAAAAGATGATATTGCTCTTCTCGAATTTGCTTTTGGCTGGTTAGATTCAATATTATTTAAAAGTGAACAGTCCAAAGTAAGCGAATAAGAAGCGGCAAAAAGAGCAAAAAAATAAATAGTTATATATAGTAGCCAGTTTCAAAACGCCCCATTTTGGCCGATTTCTGCGTTGGGCGAAAATTTTAATCCTCGAAATACCCCATGTATTCCTGTGGTTAAAATTTTTACCCGCGCCTTGACCTTGACCAAACTGAAACGTTTTGAAAGTGGCTCAGTAGTTTTGATAGCAAAGATCTTTGATAAATGAATTATCTTTAAGCCTTTTTTCAATATTGATATTAAAAAAGTCTTCTACCGGCTTGAATATTTCAGGGTTTTCATTTTGTACATTTCTTAAGACATCAATAACCTTTTCAAGCCCGTTTCGGGTCAATTTGCCCAGAGGCCTTCTGCATCCTCCGGAAGGCATACCAAGTATTGTCATTGCGGCCTTAATAGCAAGAGGATTTCTTGCTCTGCAAACCACATCTCCGTAAGGAGTCTTTTCCATAGTTTTGACTGTAACAAGTTCAAAAAGAGGATCAAGAGCAATTTTATATTGTTTTGCTTCAGACTTGTTTCCCTGAATCAGGGCATTTACCATCTGTGCAATAGCCTTTGGCGCAATATTGGTGATAACTGAAATAACCCCTGCCGCATTTATTTCAGGATCAGTTATCATATCATAAGTTAAGCCATCATCACCTGAAAGTATTGTATAGCCGGTACCGCAACATTTTCTTGTTCGTTTCATGTTTTCTATATTTCCTGTTGCTTCTTTTACGGTATCGACATTGCTGAATTCCTTGTACAGAAGAGCTAAATCTTCGGGCAGCAGTTGTGTTCCGGTTCTTCCAGGAATAACATACGGTATGATATGGATATCAGGAAAAGCCGAAGCAACAGGGCCTATATATTCTTTTCGTATTTCAAGAGAACTTGGCCCATTATAATAAGGGTCAACAAGCAAGACGGCATCGACTCCAACATTTGCGGCATGTTTTGTTGCCGCAAGCGCCTCTTTTGTATTATTGCTGCCTGTGCCGGCAATACACAGGCATGTACCTTTGGATTTTTTTGTAACTTTTTCTATAATCCCGTTGTGCTCATCCCAAGTTAGTGTTGGACTCTCGCCTGTTGTCCCTACTGCTAAGATTCCTGTTATTCCATTTGCAATCTGGAAATCAATCAGTGTTGAAAGACCCTCATAATCTACAGAATCGTTCTTAAATGGTGTCACAAGGGCGGTAAAGCATCCGGTAATCATAAAATCCCCTTTATATTAAAAATTAATTTGGAAAGAATCCTTTGTTTATAACTGCTGTTTGTGTTTTTACTTGACAATCTTCTTGACAATCTTACTGTTGCATAATAACCCCTAATAAAAAAATCTCAAGGATATAATTATGGATAAAGCAAAAAATGTAGAAGAATATATTGCGATGCAGAGAGCGGCTATTGCATCAAATCCGGAATGCGGAACGTCTCATTATAATCTTGCCGTTGCTTTGATCGGGCAAAAAAACTTTGATGAAGCCGAGAAAGAGCTAAATGATGCGATTGGTTGCAGCCCCAGTCTGGCTGAAGCCTATGTGCAACTCGGAGGTATTTGCCTGCAACGCGGCGATCTTGACGGTTGTCTGTATTATAATACTCAGGCTATAAATTCACGGGCAGGCTTCTCCGAAGGATATGGAAATATAGGTTTTATTCATCTTCAAAAAGGTGATTTTGATAAAGCTGTCGCTGCTTTAAAAAAGGCCATTATATATAACTCAAATTTTTTACAGGCATATACAACACTTGCTAATGCCTACCTTATGCAAAACCTTATAATAGAAAGTATAGCAGCAAATCTGAAAGCTATTGAAATTGAGCCTAATTTCGCGGTCGCCCATAATAACCTCGCCATTGCCTATATGCAAAATGATCAATTTGATAAAGCTATTGAGCATTGTGATATAGCAGTAAAACTCGGATACGCTGTGGCACCGGAAATTATAAAGGAACTTGAACTACACAGGTAGCCACCCATTGTCGATACATGCAAATCCCCCGGTTAAATTTTTCCTGTCCGGTCACGAACAAGTTGTCAAACCTAACAGCGAACTCTGGAATTCGCCGCTTCCTTCAAACAGAAAAAGCACACAGATAAAATCCTGTAAAGACAACCCCGGTTCTATTACTTATGGTGATTATTTTGAAACTGCCGGCGCTTTTATTAAAGAAAATGACTATGCACATATATTAAAAGCATTATCGTATTCAAAACAGAATATATGTCTCGAACATATTAATGAAATAAGGATTCTGCTGGAAAAGCATGGCCAGTTTTATCATCCTGCCAAGGTTGTAGTAGTTACACATGATTCCGAAATCCCCTTTGCTTTAAATGTTGCCGTATCACAAGCCGGTATTGAATGTGCCGAAAATGAGTATTTGATTTTGCAAAGGCTTCACACCCAAATTCCTAATAACTTTATCCCATCAGTGTATGGATATGGCAAAATTATATCAAAAAGGAGTAATCTTCCAATTGCCATGTTTCTTGCCCAGTGGTTTGAAGGATATAATGAATTTCATATATCAAAGGACCCTGAAGATGGCATATATAAAATAATTGTTTGGGATCATATCAATGGCAATATGTTTATATCAAATGATCATGCCATAGAGATATACAGGCAGGCGGCTATGATTATGACTTTTTTTTATAATATAAATACATTTGAGCAGATATTCCCATGGCATCATGCGGCAGGAGATTTTGTCGTAAAGATTATAGACAACAAACCTGATGTAAAACTTATAACTATTAGGCAATATGCTTCTTTATATGCAATAGATAATATGGTCGATAATGTGGCTGCAGATTCTGAGTTAATTTTTGAAGGATTGCTGATGTTTATTATTGTCCTTTCAATCAGAATGCGGCTTGACAGGTTGGATGGAACAGGTGATACGGTATGGGCTGATAATGAAGCGGTCGAAGGAACAATAAAAGGTTTTATGGATGGGCTTTGTATGAAAGGTGAATCAAATTTGATTCCAAATGATTTTGATAATAAATTACTTGATTATCTCTCATCATGTTATGAAGATCAATTGCTTGATCTTTCAAAAATCGTTGTAAATTCATTTAACCAATCGGCGCCTGATATTGTGGTTATCAACAAGAACCTATCCCGGCATTCCAGCGAATTATACCAGTCATTAAAAAAGCTAGAAATGTAGACATTCCTTTTTTATTGACAAGAAAAAATAATAATTTTATACGATAATCTCCTTCGGAATGATGATTTTTAAAATAATATTTTTAAAAAACTATAAATATGCTAGAGCGAGGGGAGGTGAAGGCAGAAGCTTTGTTTATAAAGTTTGTCGTTCTTTGTTTGTATACTTAGTCATAATAATAACATGGAGGTAAAACAATGAAACATAAGACCCCTTTGTTGGATCAGCTTGAAAGCGGGCCGTGGCCAAGCTTTGTTTCTGATCTAAAGCAAGAGGCAGAAGTTAGGGCTAAAAATGTAAAAGGTATAGAGTACCAGATTCCAGTGGATGTTTGCGAAGATCTCTTGGGAATATTGGAACTTTCTTTTAAGCATGGGAGAACTCACTGGAAACATGGTGGAATAGTTGGCGTTTTCGGTTATGGTGGTGGTGTTATCGGAAGATATTGCGACCAGCCTGAAACTTTCCCCGGCGTAGCACATTTTCATACAGTTCGTGTAAGCCAGCCGGCCGGTAAGTTCTATACCAGTGCATATTTAAAACAACTTTGCGATCTATGGCAATTTCGAGGAAGCGGTATTACCAATATGCATGGATCAACCGGAGATATCATCTGGATAGGCACGACAACTCCACAGATCGAAGAAATCTTTTTCGAATTGACCCATAACCTGAATCAGGACCTTGGTGGCTCCGGTTCAAATCTGAGAACTCCTTCCGATTGTATCGGTTCGGCACGCTGCGAATATGCATGCTATGACACCCAGAATTTATGTCATACTCTCACAAACGACTATCAGGACGAACTCCATCGCCCTGCTTTCCCATATAAATTCAAATTTAAATTTGACGGCTGTCCAAACTGCTGTGTTGCTTCAATCGCACGTTCTGACATGTCTTTTATAGGGACATGGAAGGATGACATCAGGATTGATCAGAAGGAAGTTAAAGGATATGTCGGTGGTGAGTATCCACCTAATGCAGGTGCTCATTCAGGACGCGACTGGGGCAAATTTGATATACAGAAAGAAGTAGTTGCCCTTTGCCCGACAGGCTGCATGCGTTATGAAGGTGATAAACTTGAAATCAACAACAGAGAGTGCACAAGGTGTATGCACTGTATCAACGTTATGCCGCGTGCTTTAAGAATCGGTAACGACAGAGGACTTTCAATTCTTGTCGGAGCCAAGGCTCCGATCCTTGACGGCGCTCAGATGGGTTCTTTGCTTGTTCCTTTTATTAAAGCTGAAGAACCTTATGATGAAATCAAGGAAGTTATTGAAGCTGTTTGGGATTGGTGGATGGAAGAAGGGAAAAACCGTGAAAGACTCGGTGAGCTTATTAAACGCCAGGGTTTCCAGAAGCTTCTTGAAATGACAAATATACCACCAATGCCGCAGCATGTTAAAGAGCCCAGATCTAATCCTTACATCTTCTGGAAAGAAGACGAAGTTGAAGGCGGCTTTTCACGTGACATTAACGAATTCAGAAAACATCATCAAAGATAGGGGGTAAAGACTATGGCATTTATATCCTCAGGTTATAATAAAGACAAACCGATGGAAAACAGAATAACAGACATCGGCCCGAGAAAATATGATGAGTTCTATCATCCGATTATTGCAAAAAATAAGGGCAAATGGCTGTATCATGAAATCCTTGAACCGGGTGTTCTGGTTCACGTTTCAGAAACCGGAGATAAATTATTTACGGTAAGAGTTGGTGGTTGCCGACTTATGAGCTGTACGCATATCCGCGAAATATGTGAAATTGCAGATAAGCATTGCGGTGGATTTTTAAGATTTACCACCAGAAACAATATAGAGTTTTTTGCCGAAAATCTTGACCAAGTTGCTGCTTTGAAAAAAGATCTGGAAAGCAGAAAGTTTGACGGTGGAAGTTTCAAGTTCCCAATTGGCGGCACAGGCGCCGGAATAACCAATATAGTTCATACACAGGGATGGATTCACTGTCACACCCCGGCAACCGATGCATCAGGGCCGGTAAAAGCAACTTTGGACGTTCTTTTCGACGATTTCAAAAGCATGAGATTGCCTGCTCATCTTCGTGTTTCTCTTGCATGCTGTCTTAATATGTGCGGTGCGGTTCACTGCTCTGATATCGCTATCCTTGGATATCACCGCAAACCTCCGCTTTTGGATCATGAATATCTTGACAAGATGTGCGAAATTCCTCTTGCAATTGCTTCATGTCCTACAGCAGCCATCAAACCTGCAAAAGTTGAGATTAATGGAGTAAAACTTAACAGCGTTGCAGTTAATAATGAAAGATGTATGTTCTGCGGGAACTGTTACACAATGTGTCCCTCTATGCCACTTGCAGACGATGTCGGCGATGGTATAGTAATCATGGCTGGCGGCAAGGTTTCAAACAGGATAAGCACTCCCAAGTTTTCTAAGGTAGTAGTTGCTTTCCTTCCTAATGAAGCACCGCGTTGGCCACAGACAACTGCTGTAATCAAGAAGATGGTAGAAGCCTATTCCAAGGATGCAAATAAATATGAGCGTCTTGGAGAATGGGCTGAAAGAATCGGATGGGAAAGATTTTTTGATAAATGTGAACTTCCGTTTACACATCATCTTATTGATGATTTCCGTGATCCGGCTTATTTCACATGGCGTCAGACAACGCAATTTAAGTTCTAGCAGTTTTTAACATAAAACCGGGGCATTAAATTGCCCCGGTTATACTATTTATGAGGCCATAAAATGGATGAAGAAGCATTAAAAAAGACAATAATAGAAACTCTTGAAGGTAAAAAAGGAAAGTCCAAATTTTATCTTAAAGATTTCTACGCAATGGCTCCGGAAGAAAAACCGAGAGCTGTAAAAAATCTGGTAAATAAAATGGTAACTGAAGGAACTCTTGAATACTGGTCAAGCGGAAGTACTACTTTGATTGGTCTCAAAGGCATAGGCAAACAAGCTCATGCCGAAGATGAAGATTAAATTTCTTATTTGATGCTGGAGAATATGGCTTTTCCAAGAATAGTTATTTCTGCCATAAGAGGCGGTGCAGGAAAAACCATAATATCTACCGGCATAATTGCCGCTTTAAAAATTGCCGGAAAGCAAATATCTCCTTTCAAAAAAGGTCCTGATTATATTGATGCGGGCTGGCTTGCCCTCGCTGCAGGCCGGCCCTGCTATAATTTGGATACTTTCCTTAGTCCTGTCGAGCAAGTCCTGAATTCATTTTATTCTAATTCTCTTAACACGGATTTATCGGTTATTGAAGGAAACCGAGGGCTTTACGACGGTATAGATGTGGAAGGAACCACGAGCACTGCGGCACTTGCAAAACTTTTAAAAGCACCTGTTGTTTTGTGTATGGATTGCACAAAAAGCACACGAACAATTGCTGCGGTTGTGCTGGGCTGCCTGCATTTTGATCACGATGTTGACATCAAGGGTGTAATACTAAACAGGGTGGCCGGATCAAGGCATGAGAATATACTGAGAACCAGCATCGAGCATCATACCGGAATTTGTGTACTTGGTTCCATTCCAAAGCTTGGAAAGCAAAATTTTCCGGAAAGGCACATGGGACTTGTTCCGACTCAGGAACATAAATGGGCGTCTGATTCTGTTGCTGCCGCAGCACAAATGGCAAAAAAATACATAAATCTTGAAATGCTTTTTCAGACCGGTTCCAATGCCCCGGATCTACCACAAATCAATACTACAGGCAGAATTCCTAAAAAAGTAAATGATGTCATAACAGTATCTTCGAAAAATAATCCAAGGATAGGTATTGTTAAGGATTCCGCTTTTCAGTTTTATTACCATGAAAACATTGAGGCGCTTATTTCTGCCGGAGCAGAACTGGTGTATATAAGTCCTCTTTCCGATAAAAACATTCCTGATATTGATGCCTTATATATCGGAGGCGGCTTTCCTGAAACTCATGCAAAAGAGCTTGCTGAAAATATAACTTTTAAAGATAATCTGAAAGCATTGGCAACAGAAGGTCTTCCGATTTACGCTGAATGTGGCGGGTTGATGTATCTGGGTAAAGAACTTTTTTTTGATGGTAAAACCTATGCCATGGCAGGTGTTCTTCCGGTTGTTTTCGGATTTTCAAAGAGACCCCAGGCCCATGGATACACCGTTTCCGAAGTTAAAGGAAAAAATCCGTATTACGAAGTAGGAACCAAAATTTATGGTCATGAATTCCATTATTCAAGTGTTCTTGAATGGGATGGGGAAGAAAAAGACCTTGCGTTTTGCTTGGAAAGAGGATCAGGATTTATAAAAAATAAAGATGGTATTATTTTCAAAAACGTTCTTGCCACATATACCCATATTCACGCATTCGGAACACCCGCCTGGGCTGAAGCCATGATACGAAATGCTGTCAGCTACAGGGACAATAAAGCTTGACGGCTTAAAAACTCCCACTGCTTCACATAAAAATCCACGAACATGGCCGATTTTCTTATTTAAAAACCGGCCATATATAACTTATCCAATATTTTTAAAAAACATCTTCTTGTGGAATTGAAATAAAACAAGATTTACTTTATTTTACTTCTTTGCATGGCACTTAGTGCAAGTTGTAGGCGCTGCTTTTGTATTATTTTTCTTATTGAATTCTTTATGGCAATTTATACAGTTTTTGTGAAAAGCTTCTGCATTATATTCAAGCGCTTCTTTTTCCGAAAGCTTAGGAGCATCTTTTCCTTTTGGTTTAGCACCCGGTTTTTTATGGCACTCTATGCAGTTTTGAACCTTGTCGGTGGCCTTAAGATCGGCTAAAGGTTTACCCTTTGAGTCATGATGGCAATCACCGCAAGCAACCTTATACTCTTCAGAATGCTTCTTGTGAGAAAACTGAACTGGGCCCTTTTGGCATTCATATCCCTTTGTTTCAAGATTCATTGCATCCGGGATTGTTGCTCCGGCAAATATAGACGCTGAAAGAAAAAGGGCTGCAATTCCAACAATTAATGTTACTATTATCAATGACTTTACTTTCATAGGTTCCGTTTACCCCGCCGTTCTATTTTATTTGAATTTAACAAATTATTTAAGTTTATACTTTGTTTATTTTTATCAATACTATAAATAACTGTCAACAATAAAGGAAAAGTGCTTGAAAATCATTCCTTCACCGGTACGGTTTTAGTAACTGTATCCCATAACATTTGTCAGAATAAAGTTCCTATCACAACAAAAGAAGTTCCTTTTGAAATAGGCTATGAAGTTTACAGCTTTATACGAGTCCATTATTGCTTTGCTGTTTTTATATCCAGAATTTCACGTATTTTATTTAATATATTTGTTAAACGATATGGTTTTCCCACAAATCCTGCGGCTCCCGACTTAATTATTTCTTTTACTTTTCCATCATCAGAATAGCCGGTAACGATAATAACTTTAACATGGGGAGTTATTCTTTTAAGCTCTTCAAAACACAGATATCCGCCCATTCCAGGCATGCTTACATCAAGAATTACAAGATCAATGGTTCCTTTCTTTTTTTTATAGATTTCTATCGCTCTTTCACCACTTTCAGCTACGATTACATTAAAGCCCTGCCTGTTAAGCAATTCATGCCCTAGCCTTCGCAAAGGTTCTTCATCGTCAACCAGCAGAATTGTTTCATTGCCACGGTTTAATTCTTTTTCTTCAATCATTTTTATATTCGGCTCAGCGGGTAAGGTTTCTATTACAGGAAAATATATTGTGAAGACAGTTCCGTAACCCGGATTACTACGGCATGTAAGATGTCCTTTATGGTTCTTAACAAGGCCATAAACCATAGCCAGGCCAAGGCCGGTTCCGTAAGCTCCTTTAGTAGTGAAAAATGGTTCGAATATATGTTTTTGTGTTTCCTCATCCATGCCGATACCGGTATCCGAGATGCTCAGCAAAACATATTTCTCATGATTTAACCCTAAATCAGGGATGGCCTTTTTTTCATACGAATTTATGTTTCTGGTTTCAATTATTAGCTTGCCACCATCAGGCATGGCTTGTGCCGCATTCAATCCGATATTCATAATAATCTGTTCGATCTGAACCGAATCGGCATTGACGGTCTTGAGATTTTCCACCAAAGACAATTCAATTTCTATCATTTTGGGAAGAGTTCTCGATAAAATATCAGAAATTTTATTTACTTCCCGGTTGAGATCTATTGGTTTTAAATTGCTTTCGCTTTTGCGGGCGAAGACTAAAAGCTGCTTGGTGAGAGAGCTGGCTTTTTGGGCTGATTCTTCAATTGCTTTCAAATCATTAAAATCAGGATCGCCTGATTTTTTACTAAGGAGAAGAATTTGGGTATATCCTGAAATAGTTTGTAGAATATTATTGAAATCATGGGCTACTCCTCCGGCAAGTACTCCAATGGCCTCCATCTTCTGAGCCTGAAGAAGTTTATTTTCCATTTCTTTAAAAGCGGTAATATCTGTAATAACCGACCGGGCACCTTTATAGACTCCATCTATTATGATAGGTGATACAGATAGAAGAACCGGCAGTTTTTTGCCCGATTTGGTAATATATGCGATTTCATATTTTGAAGCTTTGCCGGTGGCCAGTTCTGTCGGCTCATTTTTAAGTATAAGTCGGCTCTGCTCATCCAAATTATCCTTGTTTTTCATGGAAGTTAGTTCTTCTGCACTATATTCCATCATTTCACAAAATTTTGGATTAACAAAAGTGCAGTTTCCCATTTCATCGGTAATCGCAAGCCCTTCATTCATTGATGTTACAAGGTCACGATACATCATTTCAGATTTTTGCAAAGCTTCTTCTTTTTCCTTAAGCTCTGTTAAATCTGTGACAGTGATATTACTTCCTTTATAAACGCCTTTTTCAAGAACAGGAAATGCAGATAAAAGACAGTGAAGTTTTTTGTCCGATTTAGTATTAAATGTGAGTTCATAACGTGAAACTTTACCTTTAGTTCGCCGGGCTTTTACTTCTTTAAGAAATATGTTATAGTTTTTATCATCAAGTATATCCTTGCCTTGCATACCCATAATTTCTTTCTGAGTATAGCCCAGCATTTCACAAAATCGAGGGTTCATAAAGATGAAGTTGTTTTTTTCATCTGTAATCACCAGGCCTTCATTCATGTGAGTAACGAGTTCACGATACATGGTTTCGGACTTTATAAGCTGATCTTCTTTTTCCTTGATTTCGGATATAATGATACCTTCGAACGAAACTCCAATGATTTCACCGGAATCGTCACGCATTGGAGTCAGACTGAAATATGTCGGCACTTCCCCGCCATCACTTGTAAATACTTTTACTTCTGTGCGGGTTGTCTTTCCATGAAGCGCCTTATTTACTGAGCTTTTGATTGTTTTTACAGATACAGATGATGGGGTAAACCATCTGCATTCCCAGAAAGGAAGGCCAGTCGCATCTTTTTTGGAACACTTGAAATAATCCAGGATTTTTTGATTTACTATCTGAAGGTTTCCGTCTGTATCAATAATTCCTGTAAAAACTGAAGAGGTGTTTATGAGCTTATACGATCTGTTAAGCTCATTTTCCGTTTTTTTAATATGGGTTAAATCCTGTCCCTCAGCTACAAGATATTCTACTTTTTTCCCAGCGTTATCAAAAACAGGCTGCAGACTTAACTGAATCATAAAATCATGTTCTCCCAACCTTACAGTGTTTTCGGAGATGACAGACTCGCCTTTTTTAGCCTTTTGGATTGCATCTTCCGCCCACTTTTTAGCATTAGGGTCAGAAGACCACCAGTAGGAATCAGGAAAATATATTCCGATTACATTTTCATAAGATATCCCGAAGGTTTCAATTGCTGCACGGTTAGCTATCAGAAGTTTTCCATCTGTATCAAGCAGACCGTTAAATATTTGAAGATTATCGACATATTCCTTGATACCAATAGCGGCACTGAATTTATCCTTCATTTAAATCTCCACGATTGATTATTTTATCAGGACAAAGCTTCTTATATCGTCATCTATTATTAAAGATCTTTAAGCTGCAATTTCTGAGGCTTTTATCAGAATTAACATGTCAAGTCAAGTAATTAGAAAAAAATGGGATAGATGCAATAACCGGATGGTTAAACGCAGCCTCTTTTGGGCATTTGGTATCTTCTGATACGGTGTTCACACCATTAAGAGAGGTGGTATCCGGAATAAATAGTATTCTTAATATATCAGATGAGAGTTAAATTATTCATTGTGTGATATCAGATTTATCAATTAAATTGTTCAAAAAATAACTGTGTTTAGCAGATTGGTTGTAGCCTGTTTCCAAAAAGCGCTATCTAATTTGTATAACCATACTGTTTTATTACTTTATTGCCTTTATTAATATCTCGTTCCGTGCTATATCGTTTCTCGAACTCAGGAGATGGGGCGTTATTTGATAATTATTAGACATCATAAAATAATACTGTGAGGTTTCGATGACTGCACCTACCTTTTTTATTTCTTACATTCGCAACAGTACAAAAATAGTAACAGTACTTGTTGCTTTCTTAGTAACCGCTCAGTTCGTATTAGCTGAAGAAAAAGATACCTATAATGTATCGGCATCCTGGTTCAAGCCCACGCTTACCGTTAATAATGACCCAAAAATCTGCAAACCATTATTGGATGCTTATCTAAATTATTTCAAAAGTTCACAGACAACCAACCCGCTTCACGCAGATATTTATGGCACAAGACCGCAAAACGACTCAACCGCAATAATCACGAAAAATCTACGCGAACTTGAATGGCAAGATATACAAATAGATGGGGTTGCTTTGAGAATTGCGGAAGTTAATCTGAATGGAAAGTACTATGCAATAGTTCGAAGAAATTACTCATTAGGCTGGCGCGAGGGATATTTTAACGACATTTTAATAAACAAGCCATTTGCCGAATATCACCTAAATAAAGAAAATCACGAGGAGTACTTTGAAACCTACGATTTCAAAGTATTGGCGCCAGGAAGCAAAAAGAACATATTCGATGTGGTCTATAAATATGATCCAAGAAGCAAGAATTATGAGTCGAATATATATGGGGATACAGCGGCATCTGGAACTATTGCAAATACAAAAGTTATTTAGACTATTTACCCAAAGCCGAGATAGAACTAAAAAACTTCTTCGCCAAAAATTTTGATCTTAGTGAAAAAACCGCTGATGAGTTGGCGCAATCTTTAATTTCGTACGCTTTGATAGTTGGTTTTGATCATGGCAGCGAGGACGAAGAGGATTATGATTTACATAAAATAATTCTTGAAAGTATGAGCGCTGAAGAATTAATAAAAGAATCCATCAGTGAAAACTCCGATAATACCGGCCCAGATAGCCTTTTAACGTTTGCAATATTACGTCCAAAGCTGCTCAAGGTTTTACTCGAAAAGGGCCTGAATCCAAACAAAGCAAATATCTTTGGAAAAACACCTTTGATGTATGCGGCTCAATTTAACGCTTTTGAATCGGCACAAATACTGTTAAGGCGTGGCGCATATACGGAAGCTACGACCATTGATAGTGGCGATACATGCAACTATACCATAAAAGTCAAGAATCTGAGTGCGCTGCATTATGCCGTGAGATATGCATCGATGGAATTTATTAAATTACTATTAGATTACGGTGCTCCAACCTATATCGCGGACTCGGAAGGATATACCCCCTATGACTACCTCGTGAAATTCGGCGGTTTTGAATTTGAAAAAGGGTACAGACAGCCCAAGAAAAGCAGTTGTGGAGATTTTAATCAAAACTTAACAGATGATGATCGGAAAGTACTCAAATTAGCTCTGTTACCTTTGGACGATAGTAAGAAGATTGCCTTGTCTCAAGAGGAAAATCTTAAAGCTGAAAAATTATATCAGCAGGGAAAATTGCAGGATGCCTATCGTTTATTGAGAAGGGCGGTAACCCTTAATCCGGAAAACGAGCGATACCTCTCAAACCTTTCTCTGGTCGCCTTGAAAATAGACCAGTTTGGTGAAAGCGCAAAAATATCGACCAAACTTATTGAGATGGCAAAATCAGATGAACAAAAAGCTAGGGCATATTTCAATTTAGGCTTAGCGTGTCAAAAAGCAGAAGCCAGGCAGGATCCTATGGAATATGACGGATACTCTTATTGCCGTGCTGATTGTCATATACAGAGCAATATGAGAAACGACCGTAGCACGCTTAGTGATTTTTTAACAGCTTACAAATTGCAACCCACTCAGGTTAGGCTCGATGCAATCCTTTCGCTTTTTCAGGATACAGAACGATACAAGTTCTATGAAAATGGCACTGGCATTAAGTCTTTGTATTTTGGCTGTAACGATTTGTATTTCCTTATTGACTCCTCCAAAGAGGTGCCATTTAACAAAATCAAAACTATTCAAAACTATAGCACCTATGACATAGAGTTTACTATAGCCAGCAAAGAAAATATCCCGCTTACCGATAAATTAAAATTAGAACACTGGAGCCTGGATGGTGATAGTAATAATCTTTGGCATACACCTCTTATGCTGGACAATACAATATGCAGTCCATTATTCACAACTCCTTTTGATGCAGACACTAAGGCTATCGCGGTTTTTATATCACGTTCTGAACATAGAAATATTACTTTAAAACAAGATGCTACATCGCCTGTGATATTAATTCTTTGTGGGAATGATCTCCGATGGACCATAGAAGGAGATTTGTCAGAAACAATTGGAATATATGTGCTTGGCGATTCAACTATTAAGTTGCCGCCCGGAATTGTTATTCCGATAGCCATTGAAAAAAGATCTATATATCCTGGCGACTCATTTAATCAATATGTACGTTCAAAGATTGGTTTGGCTATTGATTCGGTTATTGTGATCGGTGAACAGAAGAAGGGCGTGTACTGATTTAGACCTCAATGATATTTTTTGACTTTGGCATTATGAAGTACACGAGGAGAAATATGCGAAATATAAAAACACTCATATACTCACTATCGATATTGGCAATCACTTGGGGATGCTGTTCCGAGACTATGGCACAGGAACAACCTCATTTCGGGAGACCACCTCAGATTGAATCACAGCAAAACTTGAACACGCCACTTAATTTATCTCCTACACAACCGCCAAAAGCGCTCGCCGTCGATTCCGAAATCATTGTTATTTCCGGATATGAGGTATCAAATTCAGGAAAACATGTTAGAGTATTTATAGACCGTCCGGGTAGAAATGTTCTCCTTATACTCACAAGTTACGAGAAGGTAGCTTGGCATGTAGATGCTTCACCGTCAACAAATATTAAAGGAATTATCGCTTCTGGTTACAAGCTGCCCGTTGTTTTCACAACTACGTCTACATTAGGCTTTTTGGTTGACCTTCCTTACGTGTCCCAGGTTGAAAGCATAAACTTTCAGACCCTCCTAAATCAACTAAATGGCTGGCTTGGAATATCTGAGATTGATGTGTTTCGGGGACAGTACTCGATTCCGCCTTTAGTGTCTGTCTCAGAGCCCGACGCGCCGAGTGATATGTTAACTTTAACCGGCCTAAGACCCCAAAAACCAAAAAACGATTTTAGCTTTGAACTCACTACGAATGAATATACCAAGGCGCGATGGTCATTAACAGGCCCTCATAATAATGAAAACAAACCTTATCACCAGTGGGGTCGGCTTGCTTTTTCTAAATCGGGCGACATGCTGTATTTGTTAATAAATGACCAATTAGAAGTTATTAACCGTTCAAACAATGAAAAGTTCGTCGCCACACTGCCACCGGATTTTCCCCGATTTTCATGGCCAAAGGATGTTGCATACGATACTCACCGTAACATAGTTACCGTGGTTTGTTCTTTTGATGGCAAAAGCTTAATATATCGGTTTGATGCCAATAAACGTAGTTGGATTGACTTTCACTCACTCAATAACATAGAAATCTTGTCTCTTGCCTATGATGAGAAATTAGATCGCTATGTGGCGTGGGCCAATGAGAGGGTCGATTTATTCACTTCGATTAAAAAAGGAGCCCCTATTCGTGACGTGAAGATCGATTCCGGGAACTTGCTATTCATTTCGAATGAAGTGAAAGTCCTGTTTCATCAAAAGATTATTGGCCATCTTCCTGGATTTGACAAGCTCTACGATATCAACAATAGTCGTGCATATAGGATTACTATCATTCCAAAAGGCGATGATATTGCGCTTGTATATATAAATAATGGTTCGGTTCGAATTATCTGGTATTATAATGTAGATACCCAAACCGGTTTGCTAACATATAAGCATTTAAAGGATAGACATGAAGCACCTGTTGCCGGTAATAATTTTTGGGGATATGCAGTAAAGCAACCTGGTACGGATGCTGTAAATGTTTTCATTAAAGAGAGCAGGGATTTAAAAATTCCACCCATAACAGATAACCCCATTCTTGTAACAGAAAATAACCAAGTAGAGATTGAAACTCAAAAACCTGGCCAAGATGATTTTGATTACAATAGGGTTATAAATAATTCCCCGAGGTATTCACCTCTTGAGATTGCAGTCAGACAAAACAATCTTGAAGAAGCTAAATTGCTTTTATCAGAAAGAGCAGTAAAAGATGAAATCGAAGATAGTAAAGCAATGATGTGGGCAATTAATGAAAGTTCAGTAGAAATGCTTGAGCTTTTACTGGATAACGGGATACCCATTACTGATGACAGAGCTATTGAAGCAGTAACGAACATTAACCGTTATAAAACTGCAAAACTCAAAGTGCTTATTGCGCATGGGCTTGATGTAACCAGAAAATATAGTCGCAAAATGCCTATAATTACAGAGGTATCCCCAGGAATAATAAATATTAACTCTGATGTTGAACAAACGGTTTCGAAGACATTGATGGAATGGGTGATGGAGTCAAAGCCACATGATCTCGATACTCTGCTTATTCTTGCCGAAGCATGCTCAAAGCTGGGAGGCAAGGAGTTGCTTTGCGAATTACAGGATGCTGACAAAGAGCTAAACGAAAAATACAAGATTCTGTTAAAGGAATTGTCAAAGGCAGAACGCCAGAAACTTCGCAATGAACAACGTGCATGGATTCGGATACGGGATGTTAAATGCAAAGTTACACTTCAAAAAGATTCTATGAATAAGTGGTTTAAATATATTACTGCCGATCAAGCGCGGGCAAGCTGTGTTATTGATGAAACCCGTAGACGTATGACAGAGCTATCCGCAAAACAAAATACAACTGTTATCCCACCGGATGAAAAGGTTGGAGGTCTTAGCATAGTCGAATGGGTAAAAAGATATTGGGAATGGTCTAAATCATTTCCCGAAGATCAGGCACCTGCCGACGATTCAACTGGCTCCAGATGCATGGAAAAACAATCAGGGAATATTATCATGCTTGCCGGATCAAGCGAAAGCTCGCCCGTTGTGCGTAGATGTGAAGTACCGGTAGACAAGTATATCTTTTTCCCTGTTTTGACTAATATCGCCAGGGACAAATCGATAGATACGCATCGACATGAAAGCCTGCTTCTGGTTCTGGATGAAATGACCAGGAACGTATCTTCAATGTATGCCCAAATTGATGGGAAAGCGATTGAAAACATAAAATCGTACCGACTTTCAACAGGGTTTTTTAGTCTCAAAGTTGCTGACGGAGAAAGCAATGCCGCATCGGATGGCTATTGGTTAGCGGTGGTCGGGATTGTATGAACAGCAAAAATTGTTTTTTAAGTGGGTAAGCTGCTTATTCAAGCTGCTGTCTCTC
>Ga0180732_1001026_pt1 | contig 18880 bp, 13 predicted proteins | sample KR11_01MetaG_FD_148674 | JGI IMG/M metagenome (GOLD analysis project Ga0180732, IMG submission 148674) | Groundwater microbial communities from the Olkiluoto Island deep subsurface site, Finland - KR11_0.1 MetaG | ecosystem: Environmental > Aquatic > Deep subsurface > Groundwater | place...
TTGGTTGTTTTCGTTCTGATTGGGGAGTGAAAGCTTTTGCTGATCTAGCTTCTTTGATTGATACTGCAGAATTGTCAGGTATTCATGCTTTTCAAGCCATTCTTAATTTAATGGGCTCTCCCACCAACCCCTTACTTCCGATTTCGTGAGTAGTTACTTACATAATATAGAAAATATATACTAAAATTGGTTTTTGTTATACCGCATTTGAGTGGTAGAATTTATTGTTTTGTTTAAAAAAACAGTAAAAGGTTATAATACAAAAAACATTTTTCAAATTCAGAGAAAACAGTAAAGCAAATATGAAACTTTCGGTCGTCATTCCCTGCTACAATGAAAAAAATACCATCTCAAAAATCGTCAAAGCAGTAAATGACTCTTGTAATTATGAAAAAGAAATCATCATTGTGGATGATTGTTCTAATGATGGAACACAAGAAATATTACGAAATGAAATTACAAATACTGTTGAGCGAATAATTTATCATGAGAAGAACCAGGGAAAGGGTGCGGCGCTTAGAACTGGAATTTCTTATGCCACAGGTGACATAATTGTGATTCAGGATGCTGACCTAGAATATGATCCTCAGGAATATCCTATTTTAGTAAACCCGATAATTGAGAATAAGGCGGATGTCGTTTTTGGCTCCAGGTTTATGGGCGGCAGGCCTCATCGCGTTCTTTACTACTGGCACAGTGTTGGAAACAAGTTTTTAACCCTTGTATCAAACATGTTCACCAATTTAAATCTTACGGATATGGAAACTTGTTACAAAGTATTCAGAAAAGAGATTATTCAATCCATCACCATCGAAGAAAATCGATTTGGGTTTGAACCGGAAATTACTGCAAAAATCGCCAAACTCAATTGCAGGATATTTGAAGTTGGGATTTCATACAATGGGCGAAAGTATGAAGATGGCAAGAAAATAGGTTGGAAAGATGGGGTTAGAACACTTTACTGTATTTTGAAATATAATTTATTTCGATCACGAACAATAAACCCAGCTATTATAAAAAAATAAGATTATGGTTGACTCCCTAAAAAAAATATACTTTAGAGTTCAAAATCGTATCAACTTGATATTAATTTTTCTTCTTGTTGCTGTTATTGCATTTTTTGCATGGCAACTGGAGAATAGAGTATATGCAATTTTCATACTATCATTCTATATTGTTGCCTTGTTTTTCAAACAAAGGCTTCACTTTGAACTTATCATTGTGCCTATAATTCTATTTTTAATATTTAATACTCTGACTCTTGAAGCATTGTTGTTACTTAAAAAATCTGACTTACCTTCGATTCAACATCCCAAAGCTGAATTATCAAATCTTTTTACTCCTCATTCTGGCCAAGGCGTCTTACCTTCAAAAGTTCTCGATATGATTTCGATATTGAATGAGAATGGCATTGAAACCTATAAATTATCAGAAAAATTTTCAGCAGATATAGTCATTTATCAGCGGATCGTTGAAGGCGCATGGCCTATTGAACCAGACAATAATTCGGTTTTTACTTTAATCGCAATTGACGAAATGGAAAATTACCAAGATTGCTTAACCATCGATAAAAAAGAGGATGTGGTTCTTGTTAACTGCCGTTAATGCACTTACTTTATTCTTGCTCATCTCCCTGGGACTACTCTATTTTCTTGGCTTAGGATGGTTGGCTATTGGACCATTGTTTCATGGCAGTTTAATCAATCGCAAAAATAGCGATTCTCGTTTTATTGAGTTACCAATAATCTTCATCAGTGGATTGATCATTAATTACGGGATTGTTTTACTTGTTCAATCTTTAAATATAAGCTTTATCATTTGCTGTATTTTGGCAATTATTGGTGCATTTTTTTATTCTGCAATGTTGTTCAAAACGTTAAAACATAAGCCACTTTCACACAATTCGATCCTGAAAATGTTTGGGGTTTTCTTGGTTTGTGGACTCTTTTTAGGGCCGATCCTGTTTATGCCATTGATGGAATGGGATGCACGTTCGATCTGGTTTTTTCATGCAAAGATGATTTTCAGCGCAGGTACTTTTAGTCAATTAACAGGATGGCAGAATCCGGCGGTGATTGATTTTTCACATGCTGATTATCCAAATCTTTTGCCAACAATGGCTGCACAAATATCATATGTGATGGGCTTTTGGAATGAATATCTTCCAAAGCTTTCATTATTCTTTCTATTGGTTCCTGCGGTATCTTTATTATTTACATTTACAAAACGCTCAATTAGTTTTCTTTTTTTGATGATCATAATTGTTTTTAGTTTTTCACCCAAATTATGGGATGGTCATATGGATGGCTACCTGGCTTTATATTTTGCCATCTCTATGCTTCTATTGGGAAGATATTATAAATATTCAAAAACCATTGACTTGTTCTCAAGTCTTATTTTCTTGTTGGTTCTTCTCTATTTTAAAAATGAAGGAAATTTGGCACTAATTTCAGGATTCAGTTCTGTATTTTTTGTAATTCTTCTTAAGAAAAATAGTATTTCCTTGCATTTATTAATTAGAAAGTATTGGAAATATGTAGCCTTCTTAATTATATTGTTATTGCCCTTTGGAATATGGAATATATATAAACATCAATGGGGTTTATCCAATGATTTAGGAATAGGAACTAATCAATCTATTGAACAATTGTTGATTCGATTAAATGACGGATCTTTTAAAATAATCCTTGAAAATGTTTATGGCCAGGTTCAAAATAGCTTAATGCTTTTTGGATTTTTAATTATTGCTTCGTTGTTATTCGTAAAAAAGGTTCACAAAGAAATTCTTCCCGCATTAATTACAGCAGGAATTTATTGTCTTGGTATGATTTCAATTTATCTCATAACTCCGTTAAATTTAGTTAATCATCTTAATGACTCTGTAAGTAGAACAATGCTTTCAGTAGTTACCTGTGTATATATTGCCTGTTATTTTCTAGTTGAGGCTTTGGAAAATCAAGGAAAAGACTTGGTTATATCGGGCGAATAATTGCGCAAAGTTATATGAGCATGAGATACCTATGAAAATATATCGATGTTTATTTCCAGAGAGTTTTTGAGGACACACCTGGCTAACTGACACCCCTGCTCCCCTAATTGCGAATGTAGTTTTCGTTAATGGTCGATGAGCGTGGCTGCAAAGTTTTTGCTTGACGGAAATTTCTATCAAGCTCTTTTGCCAGCTTAGCTCTGCCCTTCTTTATTAAATTTTTAAATAAATATCGGCGGATTTGCTCAGGCTATCCCCGGAGCAAGCTCGCGGGGTATTACGCCTTCGCAAGATCGTCATCCGCCTCTTTAAGCTTCGAACCGACGCAGCGAGCTGCGCGGTATTCATAAAGAGAATGATCAACATGGGTAGGTATTCTTTCTAAAAACATAGAAGGATTTTTAGCTGTATGGATGAAACTCTAGTGAAGTTATTCTAATGACCAAAATACTAGTTTTTATAGAAATATTATGGCTACGCGCATTTTCACTAATATTCCACATAACAGTTTGGTCGACTTGCTCGTGTGGAAAAACGACTTTGCCTTACAGTGATTGGGGTGCCCTGCTCACTTACCTACACGCCTAAAACGATCCAGTAATTATCAAGATGGCACAGCCATATCTTCACCCAGCCTGTAGACCAATGTAATAGTAAGAGCTTATTGGATTATATGGTCGAACATCTGGTAAAACTCCTGTCAGCGATTTAACAACCCGTCAATATTATTCAAACCGCTCATTAAAAGGTTGGCTTGCTCTGAGGCTATAAACCTCAAAACCGGCCAGCGCCTAAAAGTTCTGGCTTCCACTTCGTTCTAACCCTTGTGCCTCTGCCACTTTCACTGTCCCTAAAGGTCCCCTAGTCACCATCATCCTTATCTATACAAAATGAATAATAAAACTCAATGAACGATAATTACTGATTCACAAGTAATTTCTTGTGGGTGCGTTTCTGCCATACTAATCAATAAGCAATCATCGGGATTATTATAGTATTCGCTTATAGGTTTGATCCCATCATCAAGTTTCCCAGATTCAGACCAGAGTGCAAGTTGTTTCTCCAGCGAAGCGTCTAACCTAATAAAGCTGCTTTGATAATCCAAAGGAGGATCTCTATATATGTAAATATTATTTAAATGCTGATCACCTCTAAGAAAACGAATATAACTAATAATCCTCTCATAATCATCCCCAGGTTTGTTGCCATAAAAAACTAAAGCAGAGTCCGTGTTAGTAGATGAAAAATACTTGATATCTTTTAAGTTAGAAGCAAATTGCTCTGTAATAATCGCATATTCATTGCTGATTTTTCTTAATAAGATGACATTTTGGGGATGGATGAAAAAAAATATTATTACTACACCGATACTAACTGTTGTGAGATTACTAAGTACTTTATTATAATTGTATGGAAGATTCTGAATAAAATTTGCCACCAAACTTATCATAAAAGGAAGGAATAATGCGTATGGAATATTATAACGACCCCAAATTGAACCAGAATAAAAATATTGTTGCGAAACAATGAGAAAAATAATCCCGATGATCCCGAAAATTAGCGTCAAAAAACGAAACTTTAGAGTTTTTATTCGTGTACTATTTAAACCTATTATTCCGGTGATTAATATAATTCCCAAAAACATTATCAATAAATAATTTTCCGCAAAATATTCACCGAGAAATATTAAACGCTCATGAATACCAATTGAATTTCCATAAAAGTCAGCGCCATTGGTTTTGATTCGAATAAATAAAGTCAAAACAATCCAGAGTGTCATCAACAACGAAAAACTAATCATAATTATTGGGAAAATATTACGTTTAAATGGCTTCCGGAAGAATAATCCGAAAAGGAATATTTCTGGAACAATGATGATGATCATGTTTTCCTTGCTACCAATTGCCAGAATAGTACCTAACATTAGCAAGAACCATGCAAAATTACTTACTTTGTTCTTTAATAATATGAGTATTCCAATCATAAAAAAACTAATACCAACAATTGCATATGTCTCTGAGGGACCTAATCTCGAAAAAATACCATTCCAAAAATTGAAGGTAGCCACTAATATTGTAATTATTCCACCTACAAGGCGACCATTAAATTGTTTAAAGAATATGTACAAGACACTCATAAAAAAAATGTAAATAAAAATCCTGGCTAAATACCATGGAAAAGGTGACTCTGAGGACCATAACCGAGTTTCAACTAATCGTAAGAAATAATATACTGGCCTAAATCTAGGAATTGTTGAACTTGGGCTTATTTCTGTCTTTGTTAACAAGGTGGGAATCAAATCACTAAAGCCCATTGGATGGGAAGAGGGTGAATAATAAATAATTTCGTGATCATCGAGGATCCCCCATTGCGAATCTAAGGATGGTTCAAAAATGAAAAAGGCGATTGCTATAACAATCCCAATAATAAGACTATCAAAGTAATAATGAATTTGAACATGATCAAAAATTGAGAATACTTTGTTTCCAACATTCTTCAAAAATCTTCCAAATCGAGTGATGGTCATATAATCTCCAACCCTTCAACAAAAATTACGATAATTATAACTGATAGAGAAAATTATGTGCATCGCACAACAAAAATCGGAGCGCTTTACTTCTATTTGACGCAGACCTTAATCGGGTCTAAAATAAGGCATTCTCACAACACCCTATAACCTTACTGAGGAGCGTTTCATGGACGTAACCGAAGCCAAAGATATAAAGCCCAGAATGAACCGGGGGGCTAAAACGACTGTGGCGGTGTTTTTCGTTTTCATGCTCTTGCACCAAACTGATAAGCTTTTAATCGGCCCGCTCCAAACCCCCATCATGGATACCTTTAAAATGACTTATACCCAATGGGGTTTGATCAATTCTGGCGCGTTGATCGTTGGTACGCTCTTCTACCCACTTTGGGGATGGTTGAGTGATAAATACAACCGCGGCAAACTTTTGGCACTTGCCTCGCTTATTTGGGGATCCACAACCTGGTTAAGCGCTCTTGCACCCAACTTCAAAACCTTTTTAATGACCCGTTCTTCTACCGGTATTGATGACTCAAGCTACCCCGGTATGTACAGCTTGATCTCTGATCTTTATTCTCCAAAAGTCCGCGGCAAGGTTTATGGGATTTTGCAATTGACCCAACCCATCGGTTACCTGATCGGTATGGTTGTTGCGCTGATGCTCACTCAAGCTGTTGGTGGATGGCAAAATATTTTCATCATCACTGGTTCGCTTGGCATCGTGCTGGCTGTGGTTATCTACTTCACCGTCAAGGATGTCCCCCGCGGTAGCAGCGAAACGGAGTTACAGGGCGTCGAAATTCAACAACATAAATTTAACTGGAAGGCTCTGAGCCAAATCTTCAAAAAGAAAAGCCTGTGGATGGTATACGCCCAGGGATTTGCGGGTGTGTTTCCATGGAACGTGATAACCTATTATATTTTTGGGTATTTGGGAACCGAACGCGGATACGATGAAACAACAACCTTAATGATCATGGCTCCCGCGATTCTTCTGATGGCTGCGGGCTACCCTGTTGGCGGTTTACTCGGAGATAAGATTTTTAAGAAGCATAAAGGTGGCCGTTTAATCGCCAGTGAGATCGGTGTTGTTTTAGGGATGGTTGGACTATTCCTGGCGATGAACACACCCAATGAACAGGTTCTGTTGTTTGGTATCTTGCTTTGCATCACAGCATTTTTCATGCCTTTCGCCTCTCCGAACATCATCTCTACCATGTATGACGTGACGCTGCCAGAAGTGCGTTCTTCTGCCCAATCTGTTGAGAGTTTGATCGAAACCGCCGGTGCCTGGACAGCTCCCATCCTCGCCGGTGTGCTGGCTGACGCTACCTCGGTAGGCTTTTCCATCAAGTTGATCTGCACCGCTGCCTGGTCTTTATGCGTCGTATTCCTACTTTTAGCCATTTTCTTCATCCCGAAAGATATCAATTCTTTACATAAAGAACTTGAAGCACGTGCTTTGGAAGCTGCTAAAATAAGCTAATTAAGAGAGTAAATTTTAACTCCAAAAGGGCTGTCCCAGAATCATATAAGGGATAGCCCTTTTACAACCCAGTTATAATCATTTAAGATAAATCAGTAATCCACTGGAGAGAAACACAATGGAAAAAAACAACTCAATGGTAAAAGCCTATCAAGAGGAATGCAGCAGTGCATTGCTCTATCAAACCATGGCCGAGGTAGAAAATGATCCGCGCATCGCTGAGGTATATAGCCGGATTTCTAAAACTGAAATAGAACATGCCGAATATTGGAAAAAACAAGCTGCAGAAAAAGGATTTCCTTTTAAGGAATACAAACCAGATTGGCGCACCCGCACGCTGGTCAAACTAGGTAAACGTTTTGGAACAGGAATGATTTTGCCCGTTCTACAAGGGATGGAACAAACCGGTGCGGTGGGTTATGGTCAAGTACCAGGTGCCTCTGCCATGCAGGCACAGGAGCAATCACACGGCCGTTTATTGGATCAAATCACTGGCACAATTACCGGCGGCATGACTGGCGGTGTTTTGATGCAACTTGAAGGGCACCACCGATCCACAGGCGGCAATGCGCTGCGTGCTGCAGTGTTGGGTGCTAATGATGGTCTGGTTTCGAATTTAAGCCTGGTGATGGGCGTGGCTGGGGCTACCCTGGCTGGCAAAGGCGTTCTGATAGCAGGTATTGCTGGTTTGTTGGCTGGGGCTATTTCTATGGCGCTGGGCGAATGGCTGTCTGTTCAATCTTCTCGGGAGCTTTATGCACACCAGATTGCCACAGAAGCAGAAGAAATTCAAACCTCACCCGAAGAAGAAACCGAAGAACTTGCGCTTATCTACGAAGCGCGTGGATTTGACAAACCAACCGCGAGAGAACTGGCGGAAAAAGTTCTTTCCAATCAGGAAACGGCTCTTGATACATTAGCTCGCGAAGAATTGGGGATTAACCCTGACGATCTCGGCGGCTCCGCATGGGAAGCAGCCATCACTTCGTTTATCCTGTTTGCTATTGGAGCCATTATCCCCGTGGCGCCGTTTCTCTTCACCAGCGGCATGCAGGCTGTCTTTATCAGCATAGGCCTCAGCACCATCGGTCTGTTCGTGCTTGGGGCGGTGATCACCCTCTTTACTGGTCGAACAGTGCTGTTTTCAGGCTTCCGCATGGTCTTGTTTGGCTTAATTGCTGCCGCGATTACCTTTGGCATTGGCCGTTTGATCGGGGTCAGTATTAGGGGGTAAATTGTTAATTTTTAATCAATATTAAGACTAATTACTAACGAACAACCTCATAGAGGACAGCATCATTTTTAACACCAAAATCGGTGATAAAAGTGAGCTGCCCTTTTGCGGCAATTGTAAGAATATACTCGGCGATATCACTGGGTGTTGAATTGTATTGTAAAACATAACGTAATTCATCACGTTTTAAGTAATTCTTGAATGATTCGACATCTTCAAAATACTCTAGCTCAATAGCCCGGCCTTGCAAGCCTGGCAAATAATTAACATAGGGATACCAAGAAATAGTGAGCTCATTTGGGTCTTTATTATTATAAAAATCTACCAGGTACTCGTTATACGACCGGTTCCCTATTCCCATTTGTTGATACTCATAATTTCGAACTAGCTTTGCATCCGGGTATTTCAATCCAAAAATCACAATAATTAGTAACCCAAGGATTACCCAACTCCAAATTGAGAATATTAAGGATTTACGGAAAAAGACTATCAAGTATGAAATCCATTTTCTAAAAGTAGTTTGTATTTTTACGCTTGGGAATCTTTGACGCATATCCAAGAATTTTGTAATTAAGTAATCAATTAACACACTTGCGCTAATAGCCACAACAAATGAAATAGGTGTCAAATATCGGATAAACATGATATATAAACCATAGAAAAAACTTAAAACAAGATATGGAATTCCAAAACACAAAAGCAGTAATTTGATTTCACGTTTTGCTAAAAAGACCGAAATAAAAAGAATCGGTATAAAGACAATCCAAAGGTCTAATAACTTAATTCGGTATAGAAATTTTTCCCAATAACCCGAAAACAAATCACTAATTGCCCAAGAGTTTGTGATTACAATTGAGGATTGTTCTCCTAACATTGCATCTCTGTTCATTTTAAAGAAATACCAAGAGGCAATCATTAACATTATTACCAAAGTTGGAACTACGACTTTCTTTAAAGAAATCCAAACTTTTCCTTGGTTTTTAGACAAGGTTAGGAAAAAATTAATTAGCACCCATGATCCAAATGCCAAAACACCTGGCTGCTTGGTCATCGCCGCAGCTAAAATCACTATCCCTGACAACCATAAGGTTTTATGAGAATAGCGATTATTATAAAAATCTTTATAGATAATATATAATGCCAACAGTATGTAAGTTGTTACTGCCACATCCATAAAACCTTCAAATATTGATACAACTGCAAATTTCTTTAAAAGAATGAAAGAAAGTGGAACACCAAAAAGAAACCCAGCAGAGCCGATTGTGAGCCCTAAGTCTAGCATCACTAATAGGAACAGAATCGGGAAAATTCCCTGAATTAATTTAGCAAAAATTACTACTTGAGATTGAGTTAACACATAAGTGATAGACCAATTAATTGGCAACAATTGGGGATATTCAGTTGCACCAGTTGGGATCAAACCCTTTGACCACTCGGTTGCCCATCGATTGTAAGAAATCACAGAATCCCAATAACCAAAAACAGAACCACTTTGTTGGATGAATTCAACGATAACCCAACCCACACTAAACATAGCTAATAACAAGGCAAGAATTTTGATCCCTGATAAGAAGGTTTTCGCTATGGGTTTTCCAGGTTCACAATCAAAATACTTCTCAAGTGATGTTTTAAACTTAGCATTAACAAGAGAGAAAATTTTTCCAACCGGTTGAGAAATTAATTTCCGATATAAGAATAAAATAAATGCAATCTCAACAAGGATAGTTATCAGGATTACATAAAAATTGTATGCATGGAGGGATACAAGTAAGATGTTATATAAAAGATTAAACAACATACTGAAGGCAAGAATAAAGCTAATTCTATAAAGAATTCCTGCTTCTTTTTTGATAAAAGCATTAAATATAAGCCCAGGTAAGATAAGGATCTGAAAAATGCTTAAGAATCCGGTAAAGATCATATATTGAACCTCATTTATTAGTGGATGCCATCTTAAAATCTAATTATTTATGAAGATTAGTCCTTTATTATATAAACCTTATACTCACCATTATCACCCAACAGTTCAATACCCTTGGAAAAACTTATTTGAGATTCGGAATTTGTAATAAAGTATCCATAGGAAACTTCATCAATATTGTTCACATGTATTAATTTTCTATCCTTGCTTTTTCCGAAAAAGCCATAATCAAGCGCTGATGGTGGAATTGAAATATATACTGTGGCTTCATCAGGAATCAGCGAATCAAAATATGTGATCGCTAAAAGGTAGCCGTAATCAGAATAATATACCTGGTCCCAATATGGACACTGATAGAATAATCGACGATTCAAAGCCGCTTCAGCCACCTTTTCAATACTGGGAACGAGAAAGTTCTTAACAGTACGACGAAATGTGGTATTTTCAGGAATTGACATTTCTAGTCGCCAAAAAGTGCCTTGATTTATTATCGGTTTAGAGTTGTTTGCGAGAAATGTATTTACTGATAGAAATATTGAAAGAGGAATAATCATAATTAATAACACAATTTTCCAGAGTCTTTTTTCAGGGATAAGTATCGAAATCATAGGAATCATTGGTAGAATTGGCAGAATAAAATATCGCCCCTGATAAGGATCCCATCCTGGACGTTGGATTATTACCATCAAAAAATACATGACAAAGAAAAATAAAATAAAAATGGCATACATTTTCCGGTGTTTATTCTTACTAAATATGGAAAAAATGATAGAAATCGGAATTAGTAAAAATGCAAGAGGGCCAAACCATGCACCATCCTCATTTAAAATTAAAGGTGCGTTATACAGGAATTTTTCAGTGTCATTAAATCCAGGTTGAAGAAAGATGTCTTCTTGAAGATCAAGAGAGGAAGGAAAGATAAATTTTTGGAATATCTCAGCTTTAATTGGGTTTATTTCATTTTGTAAAAAACGTGGCAGTCCATCCAAGCCAACAAGTTGATAAAGGTAACGAGGAAAATTATACTGAACCTTATCAGTAATTCTATTAGCTGACACCTGACTGTCATAGATTAGGGGAACACCTGCCAGCGCCCCACCCTGCCGAATGATCATTTGTACAACAAAAATAACGCTGACGATAAGTAAAGCACCTGAAGAAACAGTCACCCATGGGATGATATTTTTGTTCTTAATTCTACTGATCAGCCAAAACAGAATGAAGATGCAAATTATAGGCACAACTATGAATGCAGCTTTCTTGGTGCCCAAGGCCAATAAAAACGCAAGACCTGCTCCAAACAGGTCTAACTTGGATTTAGAGTTTAACCAGTCTATAACAAACGAAATACAAACCAATATCAAGACAGCGACCGTTAAATCCCCTTGAAATGAATAGGTTTGCAACAGCACAACCGGCATTGATAAACCTACAAGTGTGCTAAATAGAGAATTGGTAATAGTAAACCTTAGTGATCGTGATATCTTAAAAATCGTAAACGTCGAAACAACCAAAGAAAACCATTGTATTAAGAAGAACAAATTCTCAGATTTGCCTAATGTGAATAACCAGACTCCTTGAACATGCAAAAAAATCGGATCGAATATTGAAGCCAGACCTGATGCCTTTCCATAATCAAGTGTTCCATCTTGAATCCAATAAAAAACCTTGGTAAGGCCTGTTGGGTCAAGGCTATCCAAATTATTTGGAGGAGTAGTGATGCCAACCACAAAAAAAGCAGAAAGGATACCACCCAAAAGCACAATGATTGTGTAATCAAACCAATTGAAATCTAAAAAGGCAATTTTTAATCGATCTTTGTATTCGTTTATGGATAATTTCCAGCGGAGTCGAATGGTCAATGAAAAAAGTATACAAACAACTATTTGAATGTAAAGAAACAGCCATGGTTTATTGACGGCATTGAATAAGTCAAGCCCTAAACAGATCAAGACATTCAAACCAAACGTGATTAAAAAGAAAATTTGAAAAAATTTCGCTAGGTTTAATCGACCATAAAGAGATATGGATAGAAAAAGTGAAAAAAATGTGTAAATTAGAAGAGACGCGATTATCATGGATTTAATTTGTCACAAATCAATTTAAAATATCTATAAAACCATCTGAATTTTTTTCATCCTTATAATTAGATGACATGTAATCAAATCAGATTGGGTTACACTTATGATAGAATAAAAACTAACTTTTAGTAATTATACTGTCTTAAACTTGAGATAATGCAAATGCTTGATTCGAAAATTTTACGACTGAGACGGTGGGGGTTATGACCCGCAGTAAATTCTGGTTAATCAGCATAATTTTCTTGCTCCTTGACGGCGTTTTTGTTGTTTCTTCGTTTTATCTATCCACACTTATTCGTTCATTGTTTGAAAGTTTCCTCGGCTTAGGCCCAGTATCATTGGATACGGTTTTCAGCATGGCTCAACTTGGCCTTCTATTTGTTCTGGGTATCTTTTTCTTCCAGGGATTGTATCCGGGTTATGGCTTGACCGCCGTAAAAGAACTTGAGCTGATGAGCAAAGCCTTAACACTTTCCTTCATTTTGCTGACGACTCTTTCCTTTTTAAACAAATCCTTTATCATTTTCCCCCGCTCGATTATCGTCATGACCTGGCTGCTGTGTCTTGTTTTACTGCCAGTCACACGATTTCTTGAGCGGAATCTGCTCTCGCGCACGAAACTTTACGGCCTGCCCGTCATTGTCTTTGGAGATGGTAATTGGGCAAAAGAAGTGATCAAATCGCTGCTGAGAGTCAAACGGCTGGGCTGGACGCCGACATCAAAAAATCCGATTAAAGAAATTGACCTAAGCAAGAATAAACACTCTTCTTCGATTGCCATCTTGGCTTACGAACAAGAAGTGCCAATCGCCCAAAAAATCCGCGACCTGAGTCAAATCTTTCGTAAAGTGGTGGTAATTGAATCCACTAACAATTACGGCTCCCTCTGGGTTGAAATCCGCGACTTGGATTCATTTATGGGGCTGGAATACCAATATCATCTCTTGTCAAAAGCCAATCACCTGGTAAAAAGGGTAACAGACATCCTTGCATCTTTGATCCTCCTGGTTTTGCTCAGTCCATTATTGCTGATAGTTGGTCTTTTGATAAAACTGGATTCACCTGGTACTATCTTATACCGACAAGTCAGACTCGGACGAAATTTTAAGCCTATCAATATCTACAAATTCCGCTCCATGGTGCTCGATGCAGAAGAGCGCCTACAAGAGTTGCTGGATGGTGATCCGGCGGCTAAAGAAATGTATAAATCGCATCACAAACTGGTGAAGGATCCGCGTGTCACAAGAGTAGGACGCTTTATCAGACGCTTCAGCATTGACGAATTCCCCCAATTGATAAATGTTTTAAAAGGCGAAATGAGTCTTTCAGGTCCTCGCGCTTACCTTCCTTCAGAACAGGAAGAAATGGGCGATTACGCAGTAACAATTCTACGAGTTAACCCTGGTATGACAGGCTGGTGGCAGGTGCTGGGAAGACACAGCACATCATTCCAAAAAAGGTTGCAGATGGATGAGTACTACATCAGCAACTGGTCAATTTGGATGGATGTTTATATTTATTTGAAAACATTTGGGGTGGTGATTTTCGGTAAAGGGGCGTAATATTTGTTATTTTTTTATTAAGAGCCAAATTTTCTTTGCCAAAGACCATCTCTGAGATCCTTGTGGAAAAAATTTCTCTTTCACAAATTCTTTGCTCATAATATTGGATAGTCGAAATAGCTTTGTTCCCATCCCTAAACTCGCAAGCGCCTTCAATGCTTGATTCATTTTTTCAAAATTAACAGAATTTTGACTAATCGCAACACCAGCAACTTCACCATATAATCTTGCTTTTTCGGGTATGGAACCGAATAAATCCAAACAATTTTTCGGGTGCGGCGGTACAAATGTTTTGATTTTTAGTAACTTTTTCAGAGAATAAGAAAGAAATGCATCTTCAGCCACATTCTTAAATGCATAAAATCGCGAGCTGTTAATCCATATAGCTCCCAACCAATCCTTTTCAAGAAACCAGGAATGTCCCACAAAATCTACTTCCTTGGTGGATTCACATCCATTTTCCCAACCCCATCGCTTATAACTTTTGTATGGATAATTGCGTAAATTCCAAGAGTCAATTCCTATAGTTCCATATAGTCCTTTTCGCTTTTGCATCTGTGTGTGACAATTTTCAAGCCATCTTTTACCGGGTATTGTGTCATCATCAAAAAAGCACACATACTTACTTTTCGCCAACAAGCCTCCAGAAAATCGGCCCCAAACGCCTACATTTTTTTCAACCCTGATAATATTGTCAAATCTGGATTTCAACTTTTCATCTAATTCAATGGGTGATTTCGCAGCATCTTGAAAAAGCAATATTTCTTTAGGTCTTAATGTTTGCGCTTCAATAGCATTAAGTTGCTCTTCAAGTCGTTCAGGTCTTCGGTAAAGAGTTAACACAACTGTCGTATCAAATCTTATTTTCCTTGGATCATACATCCAATAATTATTTATTGATGTTCTTGAAAAATGCCCTCCAAGTGTTCTGGACTGATTTTTTGTAAACAATCGTTCAATACTTGGACCCAAATCTAGATAACAATTATTTGGATTATTTTTATATAATTCAGTAATTATCAAAACTGATAAATTTCCTACTGAAATAATATAAAGGATATCCCTGGATTGTCCAAATTCTTTTTTAATTAATGTCAATAACTCGTTGATTTTTTGACTCCCTACATTGCTCGATTCCTCATCAACGAAATAGTATTTTAAGATATTCAAATTTACTATTGGATGACCATTATATTTATGATTTGCAATAATTACTACATCCTTATCAATTTTTTCAAAGATTTTTGTAAACTTTGTGTAATGGATGCAGGAAAAAAGTTCTGAGAAAGTTATGTTTTTTGTTTTGATTCGTGAACTAAACCAATAATATGAAGCCGAATCACAATTCGGACAAGGAATTCCATAAATAATATTGTCATCCAATGCTTGTAGTGAGCCAAGAAGATCTAATTTTGTTCTTGACTCTATTTCATGATTGAACTGCCGGCTATGTGTACCATCTACTCTCTCCGTCATAATATTCTTATGACGATTATCAAACCTCAATAAACAAAGATTTTCTCCTTGTTCAATTTTCCTGAGTAAACGATCAAATTCAGAATTTATTGTGATTTTCTTTATATGGACGTTGTTACTTGATTTCATAATTTTTTAATTTTCATTAATATACAGAATTTAACTTACTATTTCTTTATAACGGCAACTTTATCTAATATCCTAAGAACAACATAGCCTTTTTTCGATAAGTTAAATATTTTCTCTTCAATTACTTCATAATTGAATAGTAACCCCAAATCATCTAAAAATGGATAATGAAAATAATCATCAATAAGAATTATCGTTCCTTTATCAATAAAGTTATAAAATAACGGAAAACAAATTGAACGTCCGTTACCATGTGGACCGTCTAGAACAATAGCATCAATTTGTTTATCGGGGAATTGATCTTTTTTAATATTATAAAAAGCATTCTTCAAGATTGGATCCTTGATCTGAGAGGCCGTCACTTGTTTTGCTGATTTCTTCCAGTGGTTAATCGACGCATATGGTTCTGAAAACAGCATTTTTCGGCTTAGCTCATCAATCTGCATCAATTCACATGAATGTATTTTTATTCTTTTATTTTGAATTTGGCTATTTAGATATTCCGCCCATTCAGGATCATGTTCATATGTGTTGACTGATAAACTCAGATGGCTTGAGAGAACACTCCAAAACCTGGTTGATTGACCTCCTCCAAATTCGCAAATATTAAGTATTGGTCTATTTTCAAGTAACAGATTATAAACCAAACATCTGACAGAACTTTCGGCCAAGGAAAAACTGCCAAAAGATCCTTTTTGTTTTTTGAAATCAACAATTGCAATATCAATGATAGGATTACAATACATGTTAGCTTTTTTATCTCGCTTAATTTCTCTTGCGAATTCTCTCTCATGGGTATTTTCTATTCTCAAAATAGATTTAAATTTTCCAAATCCATTTTTTAATTCAACAAAAATTTTTGAATTCTTAATTTGCATAACAAATCCTATTCGAAACGAAGTTTTAAGAATGATTGTTTAATTGAAACATCACTCTGCATACGAAAAATTTCTGAACAAAAAAAAGGATATTCCTTTCCTTCACCTAAAATTATTTTCTGAATTATTTTGCTAATTTCCTCGAGATTTTCGCATCTATATCCAAATTTGTAATTATTGTAGTAATAGTCTAGACAAACGTTCTTTAGAAATATCATTGGCTTACAATATGCCACCCCATCAAATAATAATCCACTTGTAGTTAATTCGTACGAAGTCTCTGGATAAAGGATCAAAAGGTACTTTGCTTTCGTCATCATCTCCTCTATTTGTTTACGTGAAAGTTCTCCCATGTGGTATAAGTTCAACATTTGAGGATGGCAATAATCTTCCATATTTGTGTTTTTTCCAATAATTTGGATAGGATTCAGTTTAGAATTATCTTTATTCGCAAATAATGCCTCGAAAAGTTCATTTAATTCACTCGTGTTACCTTTGTCAAAAGTCAAAAATAAACCATCAAAATCCATTTGTTCTGAAAACCGTGGCTTATCATTCTTATATATATAAGGTAAATCAATCCATCTAAAATAGCTAGCAATACTCGGCAGATATTGATGTACTTTTTTTAATGAGTCTTCTCGAAAAACATAATAAGAAATGTGCTTATTTCCAAAAACATGCAGAGCTTTCTTAAACAATTTTTCATAAAAATAGATGTTTTGTGATCCCTCATCAACCAATGACTGAGATATTTTATTAAAATGCGCAATAATCTTCTTTAATAAATTAAGGAATTTGCGGAAAAATGAATAATTCTTTCGTTTTACAAATTCCAAAGTTCCATGCATCATTATATGAACCAGAAACGAATGATTATATTTATGATGAAGTAATAATTTTAAAGGTAGTAAATTAAATGAATAAATCGATAGAAATGAAATTTTTTGACACTTGTTGGTTTTTGCAAAATTTAACAATGTGTCGATTACTTTTAAATACTTAATCATTATTACCAGAGAATTTCCCTCAGGTATCTCAATATCATGAAATTCGACATTAATTTGCTCTAGGGATGATGAATCTAAAATGGATCTAATACATCTATTATGATTCTTTTCACCAAAAAACAAAATTTGTTCTTCTGGATAAGAAAGTGAATAACCGTACAAAAATCCGGCATTAAATTGTTCGTGAGAATATCCTTTGCATTGAGGTTCGCATAAAATAATCATATCAACGTATTCTCATCTAAATTCTTGTTACTATCTACCGGCATTGTTTTAGCTAGTCGATGCAATTTATCATTTACGTACTTTGCTTGAATATTTATCAATTTGATTTTTTCTTCTTGAAGGATTTTACTTTTCTGTAGGTCTTTCTCAATAAGTTATTCACAGGAACGATTAATCGATAATTAAATACTTCCCACTGACGAAAAAGTTTTAATTTTGATTTATCAATTTGCCTGTCTACCCTTCGTACATCTGATATATATGTAACTAGAATCTCTGCAATTTGTGCTGCCCGAATAGTATATGTGTGATTTCTGATCGCATTCAGGTAACCATTATTAGCAATAATATCACGAGCATTTTGATCATCTAAATAAATATCGATTTTTTCTATACAATCTTCCAGAGAATCAAATTGAATAAATTCATTATTTATAAATGGGTTATCCACAGATAACCGTTCCGATAATAAAAATCCTCCGCAGCCAAGCGCTTCAAACACTCTTGTTTCTGTATCTAAATAATCTTCAGCATGGATGTTTAAAACAATCTTTGAACGATTTATCCACTCTGACATTTCTTTGCCAAAAGCAGAAACAATTTTCAAGTTGTATTGCTTTCTAATTTCCTCTAGAAACAGCTTTCGGCGAGGTGTTATTGTACCCACAAATAGAATATCAATATCCTTTTTTAATGAAGGATCAGGCTTAAAAACTGTTTCATCGAACCCATTTAATAAGACAGAAAGTTTATTTCTTTCAACCCAACCATTACCTACTATTGTTTCCAGGCAATCCCGTGTATGTACAAATATATGATCAAATAAACCACTTTTTAGCAATCGGTCTTGATCTCTGCAGCGGCTAACTAATTCACTAGCCCAAAAAAAACGTGGCAGTTGTATGGCTTTTAATATAGGTATTGGAAACTTGTCACCACGTTGAAGGAAAAACACGTCACATTCAGGGCTTTTTAGAAAGCTTTCAACCAAGTGATATTTTTGATTGTGGAAATCTATGCAATAAGTTTCATGCCCATTCTTTAGAAAACCATGATTTACAAAAAATTCTGCTCCCCAACCAGTATTTTGCTCAATCACATTTGTGTACAAAATTTTCATTAAGCAGAACTCCATCACAATGCCACTAATTATCTTTAGTAGGTAGAACTTGATTTATTATAATTGCAAATTTAGTTGAATATATAAGACTTATTCAATATCATAAGTGATATCCGATTACGCAACCTTTTTTCTGTAAATTGAAGTCAGAAATACCCATAGTTCTTTAACAACTTAATGACTTGCCAGCACAATAATGTTTTCCGATCTGCCACTCCTCGCTGATCTCCATAAGTAGGGCT